>Ga0172371_10000639_pt1 | contig 55078 bp, 51 predicted proteins | sample Lak12m_FD_114543 | JGI IMG/M metagenome (GOLD analysis project Ga0172371, IMG submission 114543) | Freshwater microbial communities from Kabuno Bay, South-Kivu, Congo - kab_022012_12m | ecosystem: Environmental > Aquatic > Freshwater > Lake | place: Democratic Republic of the Congo: South-Kivu... | reverse complement strand
TAATCCCTGCTCGGCTATATATGGCAAAATTCTCTTCGACAATTTTGCCAACCTCGCGGGATAATCGTACGCATTCATCCCAGGGCTGAAGCCCTGGGTTTTCTGCTTGCACGATTTATAAAGGGTCCGAGATCAGCTCGATAACATTCTTATCGATCTCCGTATCCTCTCCATGAAGGACCACTTCGATATCTTTTTGCAAACTCTTCGATAGATCACGGATCATCCGGGTCATTTTCTGGAATAACGGTTGAATGGGGACCAGCCGCATATTCATAGCGATCGATTGGACTTCACGGATGATCTTCTCCATATGATGCACGTCTTTACCGAACTTTTGATCCTCCGTAGACTGGACTTGCGGATTCTGAGCGACTTGTGTCCCGATAATCACCAACTCGCCCATCATATCGATCAATGAATCGAGTTTCGCTATGCGTATTTTTAACGACGTATCCCCGGTTGCTTTTTGCTGCTCCTGCAATGCCCGGGAAATCTGCTCTTGAGTCGCGGCGCCGTCATCGACTAAGATCTCGCCCAGTTTCTTAGCCGGGCCTTCTTTCTGTTGGCGGGACAAAGCTTGCTCCAAATCCGTTTCATCAATGATACCTTTATCGACCAGGATATCGCCGATCTTCGGTTTCGGCGCGTCCTGCGGCGATTGCGACGCGCGGCGGATATTCTGACGGACCGCGGTAATGACCGGGGTAATGTCATAATAAGGGCTTTTGAGTGTCCCTTCATTATGCACCTGCTCAATAACCAGGTCCAATAATCGCCGTGTCGCGTCGATTGACGCAAGGATCACGTCGACCTCAGCCGACGTTAACAGTATCCGGCCCTTCAGGACAAGATCCATCATCGTCTCGGCATCATGCGTCAGCGTCTTAATATCATCCAGATTGATAAAGCTGGCAATGCCTTTTATCGTGTGAAAAGCGCGAAATATCTTATGGATCTCTTCCTGGTCATCCGGCGACGCTTCGAGAGCCAACAAAGATTCCTCGGATTTCTCTAAATGGTCCTTCGATTCATGGATACCGTCGAGGATAAATTCAGCCCCCAAAGAGAAATCAATCCGGGGCACTCGGGCGGTAAAACCCTGCAGAAGGTCTTTTTCTTTGGAGATCGCCGGCGCCGCCGGGGCGGCGGTTCCGCTCAAACGCTGAATTTCCTGCAGCAAACTATTCATCTCAAACGACGAAGCTTCTTGCGGGTCGCGCTTCAAGATCTCAATAAACTCCCTGAGGGTATCGACGCTATACAGCAACAAGGCGAGCTCCTCGTCGGTACAGGGCGTGTTTCTTTGTTTACTATTCTGAAGAAGCCCTTCAATGGCGTGCACCAGTTGGCCGATCGCAATGATCCCGATCAAATTAGCATCGCCTTTTATGGTATGAAAGTTACGCAAAAGCATCTCAAACGCCAATCCATGCGTACGATCCTGCTCTCCCTTGAGCAATTCCTGCTCGATTTCATTGATCAATTGCGTACTCTCGGCAATGAATTCCAGCACATCTTCTTCTTTCAAAGCTGCCGCCTGCTGTTTCCCGGAAGGGCTAAAGATCTCCTGCAAACGCGCGCACAAGACCTCATAGGTCTCAGGCTGAGGCATGCCGGCTTGCTCAAAAATAGTTACCCGCTGTAACGTATCGATACCATAGGAGATACACTCGCTCACCAGCGCTTCTTGCGCGACGGTCAATTTTGATATCTGCTTAAGAAAGGTTTCAGTGAAACGGCCGATAAGTTCTGAAGGTATGGCGGAAGCACATTGAGCTATCTCGGAGAAATGTTTTTGGAAAAACAAAAAATCATCTTCCGTATGTACTCCGCTACTGACAAAACGGAGCGCTACTTTCTCGATGATAGAAGCAATCTCTTTGATCTTTTCTATAGGCATGGCTGAATATGAGTTTTTCACCCGAAAAATGAATTTTTCGGGTTACCTCGGCAAATCACGATAAAATCTTGCGATTTTATCGGCCGACCCTTCGGGCAAATAATGCTCACTTCGCTCGCATAATTTGGGTTAAGATACACCGTCCCCCTTGTGGTACCCCTGAATAATAATACAACGGTATGAAATTAATTATAGCTGTCGGGAAGAAAAGCGTCAACTAATAGTGGGAATATATTCCGCGTAGCACGCGCAAAAGAACGCTATTTAGCGTCTGAGACCCCCAGCGCGGCAAAGATCTTTTTAAGAGAAGGATCGTCGGGATGGAACAATAATAGGCCCTCAAACTCCATATCCGTCGCTTTCAGCAGAGTCTTAACGACCAAGACTTCATCTGAATTCATCGCGATCTCCGTAAAAATAAAATCCAGGATAGAAGCGACCATGTCGATCGTCAAAGTCGGGACTGAGAACATGATCGTTATATCGGTCATCTCGCTGAGCGCGCTCATGTACGCTCCGACAAGAATATTAACGACTTCCTTCAATGAAGATTGAAAAAGCGGATCTTCGATCGAAAAATCTTCAGGCTTTTGCCCCATCAGGCGCGCCGCGAGTGTCTTGGCCACTTCCGGCTTAAACAAAAACGATACTTTCCCGCCGATCTCGCCATCCAAGCCCGTGTCGACGACCAGAAAAGGCTTTTCCGGTTCGTCTAATAGTTTCGGCAGCTCTTTTAACGGGACCAACCGGGTCTCCGGCACGGAAATCTCCACTTTATTACCGAGCATATCAGCCAACGCTGTCGCGGCTTTACCGGCGCCGATAGTGCCGATCTCGGTCAACACATCTAATTTATTCAACGGTCTGTTAATATCATCCATACAATCCTCCTCAAATTCTGGAGCCCCACGGGATTTACTCGTGGATCTCTATTGTACATGCGTGTGGGGCGACGTCCCGATTCACCATTCATCCCCGCCTGTTCCTAAAAGGCGGGGTATATGAATAAAGGGAATAAGGTATTATCTCACAACTCATAAAAAAAACAAATCCTCATTTAGAAATCCTTCTCCCCATGATAAATCGTCTTCATCCGCACCTTGCCGTTTGCCAGATTAACGAGAATAGTCCTTCCAAAATTCCCGCCGGTATCTTCGGCGGCCAGTTCGATCCCGTAGTGATTCAAGAGCGCCTTGGACATCTCGATGTTGCGCGGACCGATATTAAAAAAATCCCCCCGATCCCCTTCAACGCCCGCAAACAATGTCGCGCCGCCAAACAATTTAGCTTTTAAATACGACGATTGGCATCCCCGTGACGCTAATTCAGAAAGCATATACTCCAGGATCGAATTGACGAATTTCGCCGGATTCGCATTCGCAACCGACTTCGTGATATCCGGTAACATCGGATGGCCTAGCGCCCCGATTTTTCGGACCGGGTCATACAGTACGATCCCGACACACGAGCCTAATGCGTACGTAATCAAAATATTCGGCGACGCCGACACTTTCACGTCAGCCACCCCAACTTCTATAAGTTGAATTTCCTGATCCATGGAAGGTTTGACTTATCTGGGGATATCGCCTAAAACACGCTTGAGTGCTTCAGACACGCGCTGCGGACGAAACGGCTTAATGATAAAGTCTTTGGCCCCCGCCTGCATCGCGTCCAACATCAAGGAATGTTGTCCCATCGCAGTGACCATCACGATCTTCGCGTTCTGATCGATCTTCATGATCTCTTCGACCGCGGCAATACCGTCAAGGCCGTCGATCTTGGGCATGACAATATCCATGGTCACGATGTCCGGCTTCAATTCTTTATACTTCCGGATCGCATCTTTGGCATTCTCGGCCTCGCCCACGACCATCAAGCCCTCTTTCTTTAAAATATCCGAAAGCATTTTTCTCATAAACAACGCATCATCGACAACCATAGCCCTTATCATAGGCACCTCCTTTATACAGACATCAGGCACACATTCTTACCACAATAAATAACAATCAATTTTGTTGCTTATATATTTTTGCTTTCCCCGATTCACCCAATACTTCAAAATTCTCTTCCTTTGTAATTTTACTGAAATTCCAAAGGGCGCGACAATTTTGACTAGTGCATTGTTACATTAAGCTAAACAACAAAACAGTATAGATTAATGTTACAGGCACTTGTACAACGCTCAAATATCAATATCGATAACGTTGTACGAGTTCATCGAGTAATCGTTTTACGCATTCATCCCTTTCGGGGATTCTGCTAAACGATTACCCTATTTTCAATTACTATACGTTTCAATATCTGCGAAGTCAATAAAAAATATCGCCCGCATTGCACCGATCATTCGGAAATCTGATGATAATACAGTTCACTTTCTTTCTCAAGGATATTCTTCAAAGAAAGCCGTAACGGCTTTGCCTGCAAAGGATTCCATCCTTCATACGTAAACAAAAAGTAGGCCGTCGACGCGAGAGCGCTGTTCTCGTTACCGCTGGGAGTCCGCCATCCGTGGCCGGTATCGACCTGCGCGTCGGACGCGTAAGGAAGAGCCGGATAGGATTTCCCGGTCAATGAAGGCGAATTGATGATCATCTTCTGGATCTCCGAAGAATATAATAACACTTTACGCAGATACTCGCGATACGCCGCGGGATCCTGAGTCGAATAATATTCCGCCATGATCTGCATCGACAATATCATCTGCGCGGTCCATTCACAGGATATCACCCCGCCGCGGGCAATATTGATAAACTTCGCGAAATCAAATCCTTTCACTTTAATGCTTCCGGTTTTACGGAAAAAAGTCGTCTCAACCTCGCAATTCTCTATGGCAAACTCCATGATCTTATCCGGATCCATGCCTAAAGAAACAAGAGTCGCGGGTCCCAACGCCGTGATCGACCACGCGTAGGTATCGGTAGCGATCGTCGCGTCGCCTTTTCCCCGCTGCACGGGTACTTCCCGGCGGCTGTACGCGAATTGACTCAACCAAACGGCAAGCTTATCACTCAAAGCCGCGTAGTGCGCGTTTGGGCTCAGACGGTTATACAACGTAAAGAAAGCATACGCGTCGAGATTATGCTCGGTAGAATACCACGATAATGACGGGCCGCCGACAATGCCGCCGTCTTCATCCATCATCTTCTCAAGAAACTCCGCGACTTTTTCAGCAATGGACAAATATGATTGGTCTTTGGTCTTTTGCACATAGTGCAATGCGGCTAACCCCAACCACGCGTACACGCCGGAGTGTTGCACATACTCATTCGGAGTGCCGTCAACGGCATAATACGCGTTATAGACGGCATTATTCTTCTGCAGTTGATCCCGATAAAAATCAAGTATGTTCCGCGCGCGGTCTGTCTCTCCCGCAATCAAAAAAACCATGCAGGCCAGGGCCTGATCATACGTAAAGGCGACACCCGCGAGCTGATGGTCTCCCTCATAGCTGACCAGCAATCCCGTTTTCGGCTGCTGACGGCTTTTAATCCACGTATACATACCCTCGGCGATCGTACTGCTGACGGCACTGCGTTCTTTTTCTTTCTCCTGGATTACCCGGCGCAATACTTTCTGCGCTTTTAAACGTTCGGTCAATACCGAATTCAAGAAATCTTTCTCCTGCCGGAGCGTCGAGATCTCTTTCCGCGCGGTATAAAGAGCGGCGGTCAATTTCTGTTCCCCGGCAGCATCCCGGACCGTATCGGCCTGTAGCCGCGCTAATTGCTGCTGCCATTGTTCCACGTCCTGCTCACGCTCATTTAATTGCAGCACTAATTTCTGATAGCGCTTGCGTACTTCATCGACATGTTTATCTTCCCGGTCGACCGTCAAACGCAGATTATCCACTTCGGACAACAACGCTTTATATTGTTGTACGGTTTTAATATTCTTCTGGATCAGTTCCTGCTCCTTAAAATACAACTGCAAAGAGATCAGGCCGATCAGAAGCAGCACTGAAAACGTACCGTACGGCAGTAGTTTCTTAAAAAGCGCGTACCCGAAAATAACTTGGGCTTCTTTCTTCTTGATATCGGTAAATTCCACGCCCAGTTTTAAACGGTGGTACTGCGCCGTCGATTCTTTATCTTTCCAGGTGATCCGGCCTAAGAGCATCATTGAGGTGCGCAAAAAAGGAAGGTTAAGCGTCAATACGATCGTATTTCCCAATAAGAGCGTTTTATCGTACTCCCCGGAAAAATCGTTCACGTTAAGACAGATCCCCGCCTTACTGATATTATTGGTAAAACCCTGTATGTACGACGATATCCGGCGACAATGGATGTCCGTCAAAGAAAATTCGACCGGGATCACGGTAGCAATCCGGATATAACGGCGCTTTTCATCAATAGACCGATTCTTAACCATGGGACAAGCTAAAACCTCGTTTCCTTATATGTCCGGCCTGGAAATTGGGGATTATCGAATATTCCTTTTTGTAAAAATCTTAACAAAACAATAAATACTCAGACCAATAATCAAGACCCATGAAGCGCTCATCAATATCCAACCGGCCTGATTCATCGCATCCGCTCCAACGCATAACGTTTCTTTCGCCAGGCGATCTTTACCAGTATCGCAAGGGCCGTAAACAATGTCAAAAGACCGATCCGGGTACCCAAAACATAGGCCCGGTTCTCAACACTGACGTTCTTCATGAGAATGACCGGCAACCACTCCTGCCACAACCACATACCCAGGATAAAAACAAGAAATACCGGAGTCACGTATTTAATGATCCCTTTATATACTACCGGCAAACGCATGTCCGCGCCTTTATGGATCTCGTCCCAGGCGTTATTCATCCCCAGGATCCATCCGAAGAGTATTGTCTCGATCGTCGCGAAAATCACCAGGAAGACGGTCCCTCCCCAGAAATCCAGCTCGTCAACGACCCCGTGCTTTAGAAAAAGTATCGCGGCGTGACATAAAAGAAACGCAATACCGCCAAAAAGTACCACGGCTTTCTTCTTCGATATATCGAATTCGTCTTCAAGAAAAGATATGACCGGTTGGGCTAATGATACTGCTGAAGTAATACCGGCCAAAAATAATAAAAAGAACCATAAAAAACTAAAAAATACCGCCACCGGTAATTTATTCAAGATAAGCGGCATAGTCACAAACCCTAAATTAAAGACACCGGACCGGGCAATTTCCTGGATCTGCGCCGGGCCGAAGAAAACAAAGGCCGCAGGAATAATAATACTGCCGCCGATAATGACTTCCGCGAACTCGTTCATGCTCGACGCCGAAAGGCCGGATAAAACGACATCATCTCCTTTGGAGAGATAACTGGCATACGTAAGGATGACCCCGATACCGACACTCAGGGTGAAAAATATCTGGCCGGCCGCTTCTAACCATACTTTCGCAGACTGTAAGGCGGAGAAATCCGGATTCCAGAAAAATCCCCAGGCGTTGCTGATATTCCAATCCGGATGCGCGGGATCCGGAGCCCCCAGCATAAACACACGAATCAACAAAACGATCCCAAAGACCAATAACACCGGCAAAGCTATCTTACACAACCGTTCGATCCCACCCTTAATGCCGTAATAAACCACAACAATATTAAGGATAAACGTAATGACAAAGAAAACATACGCGTAGCCGATACCATGGAAAAACTGGTTCGTCTCAAGGCCCTGGAACCCCCTCAGAAAACTCTGCATACTTTCCTGAGTGGCTAATCCATGGTATTTGCCGGTGACGGCAAAAAAACTATACGCCAAAGTCCATGCTTCGATATAGGTATAGTACAGAAAAATGACAAAAGGCCCGAAAATCCCGATGACCCCGAAATACTTGATAAACCGGTTCTTCCTCCATAGGCTATGAAAGATCCCCGGAGCGGTCCCGTGGCCGAATCCTCCTCCGTACCGGCCCAAGGTCCATTCGATCCACATCAAGGGAATACCGAGTAATAACAAAGAAATAAAGTACGGGATCATAAAAGCTCCGCCGCCGTTCGACGCGACTTTCGCGGGAAAACGCAAAAAGTTACCCAGACCGATAGCGGACCCGGCAACCGCCATGATGACTCCCAATCGGTTTCCCCAGCTATCCCGTTTTTTCTTTGGTAGATGTTCCGGCATATCGTTTGATATTGTTTTATTATATCTATTTTTGTATCGTATCTCAAGTATTTCTCGCACGTGGTGTTGTAAAACACCTATAAAAGGTCACGCCCCGCCTGCTATTCGCCTACGCCCGGGACCCGTAAGACCCTTCAGAACGGCAAGCGTGACCTTTCTGATGATTTTAATTGCGCATTAGCCTGGATATGGTATTCTTGTATACATACCTATGGATAAAGATTCATTCATCTCGCAAATCGAACAGCTTTTTAAGGAAGGAAAACCTGAGACCGCCTTACAGCTTCTTCAAAAAGCGATTCAGGAAAACCCCGAAGATCCTTTCGCTTTCTTTAACCTGGGGAATGCCTACGCGCGGCTGAATCAATGGGACAACGCTTTGGTTCACTGGAAAAAAAGCATAACGCTCGACCCTTCTTTTTATGCGGCATTGTATAATCTGGCATTAGCCTATCAGAAAAAGAACAATATCGATGAAGCCGTCGCCTTGTGGGAAAAAATATTAAAGATCAACCCTCAATCGGAAGAAGCGTTATTGAGCTTAGGGAGTATCTACTACAACCGCGGGCAACTTCACGAAGCGTTACGCCAGTTCAACCAGCTTTTAGCGCATAATCCCCAGCATGCCTCAGGCCATAATAATGTCGGGATCATCTATTATCAGTTGGGAGAACTGGATAAAGCAATCGAATCGTTCAATACGTCTCTGGCGTTGAATCCTGAATATAAATGCGCTTACTATAATCTCGGGACGGTCTATCTTGAGAAGAACCTTCTTGATGAAGCTGAGAAAGCTTATACGACGGCTTTACAAAAAGATGCGTCCTATCTTGAAGCTCAATTAAACCTTGGGTTGGTTTACTTAAAAAAACGTAGTTATAAAGAAGCAAAGAACGCGTTCTCGAGCGTACTCGCCATCAATCCGGGTTTCGGCCTGGCACAGTATAATTACGGCCTGACGCTGTTGGCGGAAAACAACGTCCGCGACGCCCTTCAATCATTCGACAAAGCATTGCAAAACGGAGTCGATGAAGCGCTCGTTCTGTACCAACAAGGATTGTGTTATTACAAACTCAAGGATATGACGAACACCCGTAAATATTGGGAGAAGTTCCTAGAAAAGAACCCGGACTCCACCTTAGCCGATGGAATCCGGGATGCGCTCAAAAAACTAGTGCAGTGTTAAATTAATTTTCATCGGTATCCTTTCAGGGAAAATTAATCTTTACATGCACTTGTGCAGCGCACGATCATCAATAATTTAGGTAACGCTGCACTTTCCTGATTATAAACCCCTTACCCCTAATCCCTACAACGCGCCTTCTGAATCTTTACGCGTACACCGCGATATTCATCGATGCGAAACCTAATTGAAAACTAAAGATCCCTTTATCGAACGTGAAACTCTTACGTAACGGATCACTGATGTCTACGGCTGAGTTCAACGCTGTCTGACTGGTACCGGATGCTTCGATATTCTCTTTCTTATACATCTGGAACTCGCTCTGAATGCTCTTCGACTGGCGGTCGCCTTCGATCACCATGCTCCCTTTGATCTCGACATTCGTATCCGCTCCCGCGACCGCTACGCCTGCCTGATCATTGGCAAATTTAGAACCGTCTTTTACGTAAGAAGCAGATACTTCGATGACCCGTTTGCCGTCATCGGTCGTAAACGAACGAAGAGTCCCGACCAAAGACGCGTCATTGATCTGGCCGGAATTCGTCTGCGTCTGACTGATCGTCGTATCACCGGATTCACGCACGGTTTGCTGCCGAGTCAATTCTGCCGAAGAGAATTGTAGATTGAAAGAAACTTCTCCGGAATCCATTTTAAACCCCGCCCCTAACCCCGTATAGGTAGCGAAATTAACGGCAATCGTCGCTTTCGGAGCATTTTGGACCGGCTGGACCTGGTCTAATTTAGCTTCAACAGTCCCGCTTACCGTTTTACCCGTTTCCGTAGCGGTATTGACGGCCACTTCATTCTTGCCTGACTTCGTCACGTCTTGAGTCACGACATTCGTTATTTCAACGTTAGAAATAGAATATGCCTTAGCGCCGGCTTGGGCCTGGTCGATCTGTATCGATCCGTTCCAATCAATGCTCTTTTGAGTCTCGATCTGGCGGTCACTTTGCGCCGCGGCACCGCCGACAACCTGGCTCTTGCTGGTAATATCGGTAAGAGTATTCTCGGTATACGCTCCCATACCCGACACGGCATTCGCGCTCCGGGCGATCATGCGTTCGTTCTCAGTCGCGATCGTACGGTCTACCGTCGACGAGGAATCGACTTCCGTGTTTCTTTGCGACGTAACATTTCCCGCCGCATCAAGCTGACTGATTACTTGCGAAGCTTTTCCCAACGTCGTTTGAATCAATTCCTGAAATCCCTGCGATTTCTCCAACGTTAAACTATTCTGTCCCTGTTGAATAAGCATAGTCTCTTTCTGCCCCTGGCTCGTCTCTTCAAACTGCGTCTGCTGTACATTTTGACCTTCAACCTGCTGTTGTGAACTACGCTGCGCGATAATGTCTCCTGCTTTATTCAAATCCACGCTTTTCGCGACGGTATTTGTTTGCGATTCGGTTACGACCTGTGATTCGCCCTGACGAATGCTCTGAGTCAAAGTCTGCGTACTCGAAACGGAGACATCTCCCACTTTCTCCCGGGAAGCATTCGTTTCTACCACTGTTTTCTTTTGTTCCTGGCTATCCGCCTGTTGCCCGATAGTAGTGGCCGTATCGACTTCGCCAACGCGATGTAAATAGTTCTCTCCGACTTGATTTCCCTTGGCATCAAAAACGAACACGTCTTTGGTCACATCGCTTGTCGCCTGCGTTTGCACTTGTTTGTCGCTTTGTTGCGCGGCCTGACTCGCATAATCATATACTTTTATTGATTGCTGGGCGTTTCCGTAGGTTTTAATACCTAACGTCGAATTAATAGTTTTGTTTAACTGAAGGCCGATATCCGTAAAACTGTTCTTTTGTTCATTCAGCTGAGTGATCTGACTGCCCTTGGCTGTCGACTGTTTCAGAACGCCTTCGTTCGTAAAGGCCGTTTTTATCGTTTCTCCACCGCTGATCTGGTATTTCTGAGTAGTCTTAGTCAAATCTCCTATTTTATTACTGCTTATTTGGCTGTTCATCTGATAGTTCTTTTGAACTTCTTGCGTGAATTTCTGGGTATAACCGCTCGCTTGCTTCAGAGAGCCCGGGGAACTCAGATTCTTTTCCGCGGCTGACAATCCTTTATCAGCTCTTTTTCTTAACTCTGTATACGATTTGTCCGACTGTTTATTCCAAAATGGATTTACCGTAAAGTAATTCGGGCCCATAAAACCCTTTACATTAGGTAAGCTGCTGTAAAACGATCCTAATTTTTTGATATCCATAACAAACCTCCTTGTTTCATTTCTGTTCGTCTTCTAAAAACAAAAAAACCCTAAGGCAAACCTTAGGGTTTTTACACACCTCTGGTAATGCAGCCATCCCGACGCTTCGGGATCTGTCATTTTGCGTCCCCCAATTACTTGGGGTTTGCCTTTTTCAGAAGAATTCGATATTTCTAAAGAACAATGATTTCCGGCTTATTCAGCCTACGCTCTGTTTTTAACATATGATTGTTCAAAATTCAACCCTATTTCGCAAGAGCAGAAAATGAACAAGAATATAAGCTATTTATTAACAACAACTTACAGATAATCGGTTTTAAATGGATTTTAAAGTATTTTAAGGGATGGATATACTATAAGATACACAATATCAATAACATAGAGAAATATGTGCGTTTATTGTTCAATAAACTGGATCTGCAGGACCTTAAACCATAGAAGCGGCAATCTGACAACAAAAGCAGGCTCATGGATATGTTTTACTCTGAAGAAATCGCGTGAAAGCTATCAACCAACGTTCAAGATACTTTTAAACGGACTGTCAGACTTATTTTACGTGTTTTTCGATACATTCAACCAGTTTGCCGACGCTTACCGGTTTCGCTAAAAAAGAATGGCCGCCGATCACGCCTTCTCCGGAACCGGTTTCTTCTTCTTTGACTACTGCGGTAAGAAAAACTACGGGAATCGTAGAGATATCCTGCTCTCCTTTGATCTGATAAGCCACATCGCCGCCGTCCATAGTCGGCATGATCACATCAAGCAGGATAATGTCCGGGTGGAAACTTCGGGCAACCGTCACAGCCTGTAAGGGGTCATTCAGTGTACGAACCTCATATTTATTGGTCTCTTCAAGATTGATCTTCACCATCTGGGTAAAACTTATTTCATCATCAATAATAAGCACTTTTTTCTTTTTCGTCTCCATACCCTTTGCCTCCTTTATTCTACTTTGAATATCAAGGTCACTTGTACTCCCGGGCCTTGTTCATTATTCTTAATATCAATACGGCCATTATGCACCTGCATGATGCTGCGCACCACCGACAATCCCAGACCGGTGCCCCCCATATGCCTGCGGGTTGTAAAGAAGGGATCGAATATTTTCGACAGGACTTCCGGAGGAATTCCGGTCCCGGTATCTTCAATCTCACAGAAAATGACCGTTTCCCCGATCTTAAAAGGGTCCTCCTTACGGCGGCCGACACCCTTTTCCCGGTCAAAATCACTAAAAGTCACCGTATAGGTCTTAATGACCAACTGCCCGCCCTGCACCATTGCGTACACCGCATTAAGCATAAGATTGACAAAAACCTGTTCAATACGGTCAGGATCGATCTTAATCAGGGGGATCTGTTCCTGCAACTGTTTCACCACGTTGACTTTGAATTTCTCAAATTGCTGTTGCATCAAAACGCAGATCTTATCGATGATATCATTCAAATTGACCAATTTAAATTCAATCTTAGTCAAACTGGTGACGTCGAGTAACTCTCGAATAATATTGTCCGCGCGATGCACCGCGTTATCCAGATTTTCCAACACCATCCGGATATTCGCATCATCAGCGTGCACTTTTTTCAGCAGATACTCGACTCCCTGCAAGATAATCGCCAAAGGATTCTTAACTTCATGCGCGACACCGGCCGCTAAGATACCGACGGATTGGAGTTTCTCGGCCTGGATCAGCTGGGTCTGGGCATCTTTAAGCTCCTGATGCGCCATACTCAGATCCGCCAGCGTATTCATCAGTTTCTTTTCATTAACAATCAGCTTCTCATTCGTCTTACGCAACGTCTCACTGACGCGCTTACGTTCCAAAGAATACCGGATCGAACGGACCAGGTTACTCTTATCAAAAGTACCTTTGACCAGATAATCCTGAGCATCCTGTTGTATCGCCGCCAACCCCATGTCTTCATTATCCAGGCCGGTAATGACAACCGTCGCGACCTCGAGATTTTCCCGGCGTAACCGTATCAACGTATCGATCCCCTGTGAATCCGGCAGACCCAGATCAAGGATCACCAGATCGAGTTTATTCGACCTCAGGTGCTCGCTTGCCTGTGAGAAAGAATGAACGATGACGGTATTAAAGACAAATGATTCATTATTCGCAAGCATTCCCTGCATCAATTGCGCGTCGATCGGGCTATCGTCGACGATCAAGGTCCGGACTACTTCTTTGGTAAATATATTTTCCATAAAATATTACGGGGTCCCCAAGAATTCCTTTTCAAACTCGCCCAAAGCTACTTCCAATTGAGCCGCGTGCTCTTCAAGCGCCTGCTTACTAGACGGGTTGGCCTTGGATTCCAGTTCAATGAACTTGGAAAGTTCCTGCAACTTATAAATCCGCAGGTTTGCCGACGAGCCCTTCACGGAATGCGCGACCTTCGATGCCGTATCGAAATCGTTGTTCTGCAGTGCCTCCCGTATCGTTTTTACCTGCGTGTGCGCTTGTCCGATGAATTCTTTGACGATCTCATCGTAAAACTCTTCAGGGATGCCTCCCAACTCTTCCAGTATCTTCTGTTTCTCAGCTTTATCCATACGTCCTCCTGCTTATTGTTTAAACGCCCATTTCATGAGCTTCTCTTTGAGCTTCTTTGAATCTATCGGCTTGGTAAGAAAATCACTCATACCCGCGCCAAGGCATTTTTCCTCATCCTCTTTCATCGCGTGCGCCGTCAACGCAATGATCGGCAGGTCTTTACTGATCTCATTACGGATAATAAAAGTAGCGGCCATGCCGCCCATAACCGGCATCTGCACATCCATCAGAACGACACTATAGCTCATCGCGCGGATTTTATCGACGGCTTCCTGCCCGTTGGAAACGATGTCCGCTTCGCAGCCAAAGTTCTTCAATAAAATGCCGATCAATTTCTGGTTGACCGGATTATCTTCGGCAACGAGTATTTTTATGCCTTTCAACGCGAGTTCATTCGATGTATGACGGGTAATAATCGGGCCGGTCGACGTCCGTTTATCCCCGATGGTCGTCTGGATGACTTTTATCAAATCATTCCGGGATATCGGTTTTGAGACATACGCGTTAAACCCATGGTCTTGGGCCTTTTGCGAAGAACCGGGGACCGCGTCGGAAGAAACCGCGATGATCTTGATGGCGTCATATTCTTTCTTTTCCCGGATCTTCCTGGCAAACATATACCCATCAATGCCGGGCATCATAATATCGGTCAAGATAATCTCCGGCAACTCTTTCTGCTGGGCGAGCCATTCAAGAGCTTTTTCCGCGGACGAACACTTTGTCATGACCTGTATCTCCGCTTTCGTACAATAATCATCGACGATCATCCGGGCATTTTCGTTATCATCGACAATGATCACTTTGAGCCCCCTCAACTGAGTAACCATCACCGGGAAAATGTTCTGGTCGGCAATCGGCACCGTCTCGGCAATACGTATATGAAAGTTGAAATCGCTGCCTTTTCCCGGCTCCGATTCGATATAGATATCCCCACCCATCATTTCGATGAACGCCTTCACAATGGCCAAGCCTAAACCGGTCCCCCCATATTTACGGGTTGTCGAAGCGTCCGCCTGCGTAAAAGCCTCAAATATCATTTTATGCTTATCTTTAGGGATCCCGATCCCCGTATCGTGCACGGTAATATGCACCAGTTTCGTCTTCGGATCTTCTCCTTCTTTGAATTCCGTGATATCCTCACAGCGGACAATGATCCCCACCTCGCCCTTTTCGGTAAATTTTATGGAGTTATTCAGTAAATTCAGCAATACTTGACGGATACGCGTCGGGTCCCCTTTAAAGTCCCGCGGCATCGGATCGATGAATTTATAGAAAAGGTCGACATCTTTTCCTTTCAGACGCGAAGAAATGATTTTCGTAACGCTCTCGACCAAGTGTTCCATATTAAAGTCTATCTTTTCCAAATGGACATGGCCGGCTTCGATCTTGGAAATATCAAGAATATCATTAATAATACCCAACAACACTTCGCCGCTGTCTTTTATGGTCGTAACGTAATCTTTCTGCAGGTCATCCAAATTCGTATTACTCAATAAATCGGCAAAACCGATGACCGCGTTCATCGGCGTCCTGATCTCATGAGACATATTTGCCAAAAACTGGCTCTTGGTCTGGCTCGCGGAATCTGCTTCCATCTTTGCGAACTCAAGCTTGACATTCAATTCAGAGAGTTTTATAGCCGCTTCTTCCAGTTCAGCGGCTTTCTGTTCGGCAATTCGCTTTGCGGCAACCGCTTCTTTTGAATACTGAGCAACGACTTTCTCCGCTTTCTTTTCCTCGCTGATGTCTTCCATGGTGCCGACGATATGCAAAACGGCGCCATTATGGTACACCGGATTAAAAATAATATTTACCCATATTTTGCTTGAATCTTTACGAACGATCTCCGCCTCAAACCGGACGGACGATTGATTGCAATCAGCGGCTTTTTGCAAATGTTCGTTAACGGCAGGGAAGGCCTCCTGAGAAAAAAGCAAAGATAAAGGGTTCCCTATAAGATCATTGACTTCATAGCCGGCAAGGATAGCCGTTACCCGATCAACCAAGACAAACCGGCCCGCGCGGTCCAACACATAGATCGCATGCCCGGCTTTTTCAATCACTATCCGCAAAAAATCCGCTTCTCTTTGAAGCGCTTCTACAGAGGATTTTTGCGCAGATTCACGTTTCTCAAATTCGGCGATCTGCGCGCGCAAAGCCCCGGCGTCAGACAACGGCGGCGTTTGAATATTTTGATCATCCGGCATACGGCCCCTACCTATAAAAAAATACCTGAGTAAACATCCCTTCCCGTGAGTAAACTTTATTATACCAACGCCCACGGCCGCTTTCAACCCAGATTTTACATTATCAAAGCGCCGTTCATCATTTTTCCTGGACAAAGGACCGTACAAACGAAACCCACTCGGCAGTACCTTTTCCGGAAATGCTATCAAGCAGATACTGTTTCTTTGAAACATTGACTTTCCGGTATTCTTTACGGGCAGCCGCCACGCTGAAATTGGTATGTCGAAGCAGGTCAAGCTTCGTGATCACCAATGCTTTACAACTTGAAAACAAGAGCGGGTATTTGGGGATCTTATCGTCCCCTTCGGTGACGCTTAAAACCGCTATTTTTGCCGTCTCCCCGATATCAAATTCCGCGGGACAGACCAGATTCCCGATATTCTCGACAAAAATAAGCTGGAGCTTCGGCTGTTTCTTCAACAGGCCCTGCAAAGCCTGATGCACCATATGCGCGTCAAGATGGCAGGCGGTACCGGTATTGATCTGGATCACCGGAACGTTCTTCTTTTGCAGGCGCTTGGCGTCTTTAGTTGTAGCCAGATCCCCCTCAATAACCCCGAAAAAAACGGTTCCTTTCAATAGGTCCGCCGTACGCTCAAGCAACGTTGTCTTCCCGCTGCCCGGAGACCCGATAATGTTCAGCATCCGTATATTCTTTTTTTGCAGCAAAGCTCTATTCTGCTCCGCCCAGGCATCGTTTGCTTCAAGAATATTGGTCATAACAGAGATCTTCTGCGACATAGTACCCTCCTTATTCGACTTCAAGATCAGTTACCCGAATACTATTATCCATGCTCATATCAACATCTTCGGAACGTTTGCATACCGGGCACACCGGGTCGATTTCTCCCTTAAAAGACGTTCCGCACACGCGGCAGTGAAATTGTTGAAGATGCCTCCGGACAACCAGCCGTGCTCCGTGCAGATAGGTCGATCGTACCGCCATATCAAAATAAAACTGAAGGCTCTCTTCAGATACGCAGTTGTACGGGCCGCAACCGATCTCAATAGTCAGGACTTTCTTAAAACGAGTCCGTTTCTTTTCACGATTGACAACATCGATAATGCCTTCGACCAATGACACTTCATGCATATAAGAATTCCTTACAGTAATTTTTTCTTGTGACTGTCCCGATTCACCCACTACATCAAAATTTTCTTCCTTTGGAATTTTCAAGAAATTCCAAAGAGTGCGATAATTTTGACTAGTGCATTGTTACATTAAGCTTAACTATACTACGTTAAAGATTAATGTTACATGCACTTGTACAACGCTCAATTATCGATATGGCTAACGTTGTACGAGTTCATCGGGGTAATCTTTGGCACATTCATCCATAGATGAATGTGCGTCGATTAACAAATACGCGGTAAAGGATCTCCTTCTAACAACGGAACAAAACGCCGGCTTCCTAAACGCGTCTTCAACGATACTGCCGGGACTTCCGGCCGATACGGATCTGCCGATATTTTCCCGATGCAAACGGCATTCTTGAATCCGAGTTCATTGCGCAAAACATTCAAGAGCTCCTCCGTGCAACTCTCGGATACCCATAAGACCATCTTGCCCTCGTTGGCAATATACAAAGGGTCTAAACCCAACAGATCGCAACAAGCACGGACATCGTCTCTCACCGGTATTTTTTCTTCAAAGATCTCGGCCGTCACCCGTGAGGACTGAGCGATCTCATTGAGAATGCCGGCTAATCCACCCCGTGTCGGGTCTCTCATGGCATGAATATGCGGCGCAAAAGAACGAAGGTGCGGTAACAATACCGATAGCGGCGCGACATCGCTCTGAATTTCCGGCGTAAATCCCAGATGCTCACGAGCATTCAAGATGGCCAGGCCATGTTCGGCAATAGTCCCGGTTACGATGATATCATCCCCTATTTTCACGTGCGTACTGGAAATGTCCATCCCTTCCTGAACAAGACCGACACCCGACGTATTGATAAAAATACCATCGGCTTCTCCCTTTTTTACCACTTTGGTATCGCCGGTAACGATCGGGACCGGTACCCGGCCGGCGATATCCTGCATTGAATTAATAATGGTCTTTAAATCCGAGAGCAGAAAACCTTCTTCGATAATAAAACCCGCGGAAATCGCAACGGGCTTCGCCCCTTTAGCAGTGAGATCATTGACGGTACCGCATACTGCCAGGGTACCGATATTGCCTCCCGGAAAGAAAATAGGTTTGACCGTATACGAATCGGTCGTAAAAGCTACTTGGCGGTTTCCAATCGTAAATTCAGCCGCATCATCAAGACATGCTAATGCCGGGTTCTGAAAAGTATCCACAAAATAATTCTGGATAAGCCAACCGGCCTGTCTGCCGCCGCCGCCGTGAGAAAGAAGAACTCGATCAGTATTCATTATTACTCCTTATGTTAGCGGATAGCAAACAGCGATTAGCGTATAGTAAAGAAAATATAATTGATCTGGTACGGTTCTTGTATCCTTACTAAACGCTATCCGCTAGCCGCTATACGCTGTTATTTGCCATATTTATAATACGCGGCACAGGTGCCTTCGCTTGAGACCATACACGGGCCGATCGGATGTTCAGGGCTACAGTCGGTTTTATACAAAGAACACTCCGGCGGCGTAACGACTCCCTTGATAACGTCTCCGCAGCGGCATCGCGTGGGTTCTTCGGCCGCCGGCACGGAAAAGTCGATCAATGAAGCAGCGTCTAAATGCGCAAATTCTTTTGTTAACGCCAAGCCGCTCATAGGAATAACGCCCAGGCCTCGCCAAGAAGCATCCGCAGCAACAAAAACACGCCGCATGATCTGAAGAGCTCCCGGATTCCCTTCCGCCGTTACAAAACGGCTGTATTCATTACGTACATTTGCTTGTTTCTGCCGGATCTGTTCAAGCAATATCCATAAGCCCTCGGCAAGATCGACCGGTTCAAATCCGGCGATCACCGCGGGAACATGATAGTGCCGTTCTAGAAAATCATACGCTGCAGCGCCAATGATCGCGCTGACATGCCCGGGTAAAATAAACCCGTCGATGGAACAAACCTTACTCCGCAATAACGCGTGCAACGCCGGAGGGACCAGTTTAAAAGCCGGCAGAAGATACAGGTTATGTAGTCCCTCTTCAACCGCACGGGTCATGACCGCGGCAAAAAGCGGGATAGTCGTCTCAAAACCGACTCCAAATAATACGACGTTCTTGCGCGGATTGGCCTGCGCGAACTGAAAAGCTTCCAGAGGACTATACATCATCTTTACCGATGCGCCGCGCGAAGCCTGTACCTGTTCCAAGCTTTCCGCGCGCGCCGGGACTCTGAGCATATCGCCGAAACAAAAAATGACCGTGTCCTTTCTGCAGGCAAGCCCGATAGCCTGATCCAAAATATCGACCGGAGTCACGCAAACAGGACAACCCGGGCCGGATATAAGTTTAATAGTCGTTGGCAACGCGTCACGGATGCCCGTCTTAAAGAAGCTTACGGTATGGGTACCGCAGACTTCCATCAAACGCACGGATTCTTTGGCCTGCCGGATCTTGCGCAAAAAAACCTGGGCTGTTTTCGGTGCCGAGAACGCGCGTAGATATTCCTGATGAGTCCCTTCTGAAGAATACATCATACCCTATTCCTGATCCTGCTGGTGTCGAGCCATCTCCTCAAACAATTTGATACTTTCCCGCGCGTCATCCGCGTGCAGCTTCTGAATGGCAAATCCCGCATGGACGATAACATATTCACCGACAACAGGATCCTGAATGAGATCCAAGGCGATCTGCTTTTGAATACCCATAAAATCGATCATCGCGGTGCGATGGTCGATCAACTGAACTATTTTACCGGGCACAGCAAGGCACATATTTTTATTCCTCTACAGGTTATTCTCTTGAAAAAACACATGTTTAATAACAATGTCAGCTCCCTTAACAATTTCCAAGTTCCAATATCCAATTCCCAATTTTAGAACAAATATACAATTAAAATCTTATTGGACATTGGAAATTGATCATTGGAAATTTTGCTTCATATGCGCTCTTGCGCGTAGGAAGCAACATACGTCTGGCCCACGCAGATATTCAAATCGTTCAGCGGCAGGCCGGGTATTTCCAATACATTATATCCTGCTTCTTTTAAAAGACAAACAGAACGATTATAGAGGAGTTTATTCTGAAAGACCCCGCCGCTTAACACAACGGTAGTCATTGAAGCACTCTGACGGCTGATCCTTTTGACCATTTCTCTTACTAATAAAGCCAAACCGTTGTGAAACCGGCGGGCTATCGTTTCTATGGGGACCGCCGCCTGCATATCGCGGCATATCTCATCAAGAAACGGCTGATGCCGTATGACATATTCGCCGGGCCCCTTTTCGATCGTGAAATGGTATTCGCCGGGATCATCGGATACCGCGGCTTTCTTTTCTAAGGCTATCGGCCCTTCAGCTTCGAAGGAAACGGTATGGACCAAATCAGTCAATGACGCTACCGCGTCAAATAATCTTCCGCAACTGCTCGTCAACGGCACATTCACGTTCTTTGACAACGCCTGCAATAGGACATTCTGCTCTGCCGGGCTGCATTGTTTCATCGGAGCCAACGGCATTTCCCGTATTCTATCTCCGTAATATTCATAGAGTAAGGCTAAAGCCATGCGCCAGGGCTCAAAGATAGCTTTCTCCCCACCCGGCATCTTCAGCCGATGAAATGTGCCGACACGTTGATACGAACGGTTTGAGACAAGCAAAAACTCGCCCCCCCAAAGAGTCCCATCGTCGCCATAGCCGGTACCATCAAAACTGATACCGATGGCTTCCCGTACCCGGCTGGTATACGCCAAAAACGCGGCAATATGGGCGTGATGATGCTGCACGAATACACGCGGCACTGCCGGGAACAGAGCGGCAGCCTGTGCGGAGAAATATCCCGGGTGTTTGTCTACGGCGATACACGAAGGAGAAAAAGAATGTTCTGTACAAAAACGCCGGACCGAATCAAGGAACCTTTTAAACCGGTCAGGATCAGAGAAATTCCCATTATCACCGGAAAGATACATTCTCCCGTCTTGATAAATGCTAAACCGGTTTTTTATATCAGCTCCACAGGCAAGAATTGAAGAAGAATTCGGGTTAATCCCTTCTAAGCTGACGGACTCGCTTATGGTGTGCGTCATAGATATCTACGATCAACGGCATGTTTCCCGGGAAGCTGTGCGTAGCGCACGCTAAACAGGGATCGTATGGACGAAATGCCATCTCGATCATATTCAGTGTCCCTTCGTCGACGTCCGGCCCTTTGATCAAAGCTTCCGCGGCTTTCTTTATCGACATACAGATCGGCGCACTGTTATTCAGCGTCGCGACCAATAAATTGACTTTTTGTATGATCCCGCGTTCATCGGTCCAATAATGATGAAATAATGTGCCGCGCGGGGCCTCGACGACGCCTATGCCTTCAGTCGGTTTCTGCGTGGGAATGACTCGGACATCCGGACTGGTGATCTCCGGATCGCGAATAAGCTGCAAAGCCCGTTCCGCGGCGTTCAACATTTCTATCAAACGGGTCCAATGAAACGCCATCGTATGGTGCACCGGTTTAGGAATGATCGAACAGAGCTGCTCATATGCCGCTTGAGCTTCCGGGGTCGACATCCCTGAAGCGACATTGAAACGGCCTAAGGTCGCCGCCCGGTACACGCCGCTCTCCGGGCCATCGACAAATCCCTTCCATCCGATCTTCTTAAGAAACAGGAACTTGATATAGGACCATTCTTCGATGTGTTCGCCCAGATATTGCTGATAATCGCGGGGATCGAACTTGGACACTTCTTTTCCTGCCGGGTCGACCACTTTTAATTTTCCATCATAGAAATTGACCTTATCCTTGTCGTCAACCATGCCCATATAATAGGTCTCATGATAGTACACATCCTTGCGTAAAATAAGGTCTAAATAAGCCTTATTCTTAAGAATGAGCTCATCAAAAAGCTTGAGTGAAAACTTCGCAAACTCAACGCATGAAATCAACTTTTTCTCAAAATCATCCCGTTCCTCTTTGCTGATCGGTTTACTGACGCCTCCGGGAACACCGCACACCGGATGGATGGCTTTGCCGCCGATCTTCTGGAGAATATCTTCACCAAACGAACGGTGTTTAATGACCTCTTTGCCTTTTTCTATCCCTAGTTTCGCTATCGCACCCAGAATATTACGTTCAGCCGGAGCGCTCTTTGGCCCGACCACAAAGTCCGGCGCGGCTAAATAATAAAAATGCAGTAAATGATCGGAAAAATAAAATACGTTATAGGCAAACTCCCGGACTTTTCTGCCGGCAGACGTCGGCTGGACTTTATACAGATCATCCAAAGCCTTCGTCGATGCCATATGATGGGCCCACGGACAGACTCCGCAAATCCGCGGGGTTATCCGCGGCATCTCTTCGACCGCTCGCCCCTTGCAGAATTCTTCGAAACCGCGCAATTCGGGAACTTGAAAATAGGCGTTCTTTACTTTCCCGCTATCATCCAAAAATATACTGATCTTACCGTGCCCTTCTAACCGGGTGATCGGATCAATGACGATTTTCTTACTCATGTTTAGACGGCTCCTTTTTCTTCGGTTCTTTCAAAACAAACGAAGGGGCAGAAAAACGGTACACGGTTCCTGTCAAATCCGGAATACTCTCAATGATCTGCTTGATCTCTTTTTCATCTTTGCTATCGATAGCCGAAGCAATGGCCGACACGAAAGCGACACCGATATCATTGACGCCTTCAGTCGGGCCGTAACAACCCCGGCAGGACATATTCGCGTTGACGCATTGCGTGCGGCAGCCTGCCCGGGTGACCGGCCCCATGCAAAAGAACCCCTGATCCAACAGGCACTCGTCCGGATTCGGTTTCTTTTCATAGGGACGGAAAATCGTTTTGATACGCTTTTCCTGTCGCGGCCGCTTACATTCCGAACACAAATTCTTGGTTTCACCGAACACAGAACCCACCGGCGGCAGTTTTCCCTGCAATAACGCAGTCAGGAATAGCACAACTTGCTCAGAAGTCGGCGGGCATCCCGGCAAGATATATTCGACATCGACGATATCGCTCAGCCGATAGACACTTTCATAGATCTCCGGAAGCTGCAAGGTGCCTTCCGGGACCTCAGTCTTTACCTTCGGCATTGCCTTTTCGCTCTTGTCGACGGTCGGGACATCTTTGTACGACGTCTGAAATATCTTTTCCCGAGTGGTAAAGTCAGCCAACCCGGGAATACCTCCCATGTGCGCGCATGCACCGAACGCGACAAGGATCTTCGACTTCGCGCGCATCAGATGAGCCATCTCTTCTTGCTCGGAAGTCCTGATTGCGCCGTTGAACAGGCACACATCGATACTCTTATCCGGCATCGCCTTAACATGATGATATTTAAAATCAAGCGCGACCGGCCACAAAACAAATTCAATCTGAGAAACGACATCCAACAGCGGCTCGCCGATATCGACAACCGTCGTTTCACATCCGCCGCAACTGGCGGCCCAGTAGATCGCTACTTTTGGTTTTATCTTCGCGGGAGAACTCATACGGATGCCTTTCTTAATTCCTGCGCCTTATACGGTCCGATTTTGCGGACCGTCTCGACCATTTCCTTGGTCACCCGGCTATACCGTTCTCCCTCACCGGCGGAAACCCAATCAAGCCGGACCCGCCGGGGATCAATACTCATTTCTTTTAAATATCTGTCCAGCAACATAAAACGCCGCTGAGCTTTGTAATTACCTTCTTTATAATGACAATCACCCGGATGGCAACCCAGGACAAGTACTCCATCCGCTCCTTCGCGAAAAGCTTCAAGTACGAGGCGCAGGTCGACTCTTCCGCTGCACATGACCTTGACCGGCAGGATGTTTGCCGGTGATGATAAATGCGCATTGCCGGCTTTATCTGCTCCTTCATACGAGCACCAATTGCACAAAAAAGTAACGATCTTCGGCTCAAAAGTGGAGCCTCCACGGCTTTCAGTCCGTAGCTCCCTCCCCGAAGAAGAATCATTGGAATTACTGAGGGGATTACCCATGCAACGCTCCTTTTATTTCATTCAACAATTGCTCATAATTAAAATTCCGGGACTGCATCGCGCCGCTCGGACACGCCGCCACGCACGTACCGCATCCTTTGCACAATATCTCACTGACGACCACGATCTTCTTTTCTTCATCATAACTGATCGCGTGATACGGGCATAAGCTCATACAGATCTTACAGCCGCCGCATTTATCTTGTTCCGATTCCGCGACCATCGGTTCAAGCTTTAATTTTCTTCCCGGAACATAGGTCGACAAGATCTCGCCTGCCGCGGCTTTGGCTTCGACGACCGATTGCGTAATATCTTTCGGGCCATTGGAAGTGCCGATACAATAAACGCCCTCGGCGGTAGTCGCGACTGCGCTGATCTTCTCATGCTGCACTTCCACAAATCCGTCTTTCTCGTTCAGGAATAAATACTCTATAAACGCCTTTAAATCGGGATTTGCCTCTAAACCGACGGCCAGTAGGACCATATCAACCGTCAGGTTCTCTGTTTTCCCGTTGACATTCTGAGCGGTCACGATGAATGACGGACCTTCTTTTTTTATCTGCGCGATACCGTTCTCCGGCATCTGACAACGCACAAACTTAACGCCGTGACCGGCGATTTCATCGGTAAACTGCTGCATTTTCCTTCCTTCAAGGCATAAATCGCTATAGAGATGCACCACTTCGCACTGCGGCAGTTGTTGCTTAATACTATGGCTATGTTTTACCGCGTATTTACAACAGATCCCCGAACAATACGGCAAATGTTTCTTTGAGCGTGAGCCGACACAATGCACGACCGCGACGGACTTCGGGGTTTGGCCGTTTTTTAAAAGGATCTTTCCTTTCGTAGGGCCGGTCGTACTCAACAGCCGCTCAAAGTCCATACCCGTTAAGACGTCGGTTTCTTCAAAAGATAATTGCGGATATACTTTCTTTACATCATAGAGAGCTGCGCCGATGGCGACAATAATACTGCCGACTTTGATCTGATGCGTCTGTGCCTTTTGTCCATAATCGATCGCTTCAAAAGCGCAGGCATCTTTACATTTCGTGCACTGCTCGCTTTGCTCGCCTTTAAAGCGTAAACAATGCTGTGGATCAAGCGCCGGAGCCTTCGGGACGCCGCCGGGAAAAAGAAAATCTATGGCCTTACGGGTATCCCGCTGCGAATTAAACGGATTCTTAAAAGATACCGGGCAATCATCGATACACGCCATACAGTTGATACATTTATCCGCAAGAACATGCCGCGGTTTTTCTTCGATCGTCACGGTAAAGTTTCCGCCGAAACCTACGGCAGACTGGACCTTCGCGTTTGAAAACATACGGATCGATTCATTCTCGACAAGCTCTTTCATCCGCGGAGCAAGAATACACGGCGCGCATTCACCCGAAGGATACGTATGCTCTAATTTGGGCAATACGCCGCCGAAAGCACTTTCTTTCTCAACCAGATACACTTTTCTTCCGGCTTTCGTCAGCTCTAATGCAGCTTCGACGCCGGCGATCCCGCCGCCGATGATCAAGGTATCCGGATTTATCTCGATCTCTTTCTGATCCAATGATTTCAAATAGCGAGCCCGGGCCACGGCGGCACGCGCCATATTGATCGTCTTTTGCGTAGCCTGTTCCTTATCGGCACACATCCAAACACATTGTTCCCGGATATTAGCCATCGTCAAAAGATATGGATTTAAACCGGATCTCTCGCAGACGGTAACAAACGTCTTCTCGTGCATTTTTGGAGAACATGCTACCGTAACCACCCGGTTTACTTTGCCGGACGCAATATCCTGAGCGATCAACTCCAAGCCTTCTTTCCCACACATAAGTTCGTGCGTACGCACAACTGCCACATCTTTGAGCCCTTCAACGGCTTTGCGCACTTGTTCAAACGAAACGGTTTCCGCAATACTGCCCCCGCAGGAACAGAGATATACTCCGACCTTTGGTGGAAAATCGACGGCATTAGACTTCGGCATGGCCATGTTTTTCTCTCCTTTAATACCGGTCTCCGCTCCCTTTGCGGCATCTACGGCCCCGGCGGCGGAAGTTTGAGAAGCCAGGGATACCACATGTTTCCTGATTTCTTCAAGCTGAGAATGTATCTGCGCAGAGTGTTGCTGAAAATCTTTTAATTGGTTCGCCAGCGTGTCATACGATTTCTTCACTTCCTCTATTTCAGCTTTTCCGGATGCGTAGTCATGATTCATCTTTTCGATCATGCCCTTTAAAGAACCGATCTCAACACGGGTTTGGCCGACGTTATCTTTCAATAAATCTATCTCTTTAGAACTATCTTTTTGAACGGCAGGAGCCGGAATCGAGACGGCTTTTACTATCTCTTGTTTTAAAGAAACCAGTTCAGACTTGAACTGGACCATTTCTTTCTTAAAGACCTCAAGTTCATCTCCGGCACGTTTAACCGCAGGCTCTGTACTTGCTTTCTCAGCGACCCGCTTTACATCGGGGCTACTCTGAGTTTGTACCGGTAGGGCATCTTTTTTGACGCTCTCTTTCTCCACTTTGACTTCCGGCTGTTTTATCTCTGGGATCTTTTCCGCTTTCACCTGTACAGGACCGATGTTCTTGGCGGAAGGTTGGACGGGAACAGATGGCAACGGCGAAGAAACCGTTCCGCTCACTCCGGAAGGTTTACTCGATAAGATATTTTGAAGTAATGCACTCTCTGTGTCCGCGGGCCGTTTTTGCGCGCCCAAAAGAGTAAGGTCTATCCCCCCGCTCGAAGATACGGAAGAAGACTTATTCGGACGAGTAAGGATATAAACCCCTAGTGCAACCCCGCCTATAACCAGAAACATCGGGACAAATATCATGCGCGCTCCCCCGGCTTCCCCCTCATCCCTAACGCACTTCTACGCCCTCATACCGACATCCATAAAGAAACGAATGCAGACTAAAATTTAATGACGACCTTTATCGCGTTGCCGTTTTGTACCTTGGAAATGATCGGATGCCCTGTTTTTTGGCTCCACTCAGTAATATCCTGCGGAAAACTGGAACAATCCGCTTCGACTTCCATGGTCTGTCCGGGCTTCATTTCACGCGCTTTTCTCTGCACTTGCGCAACGGGTAATGGGCATACCATCCCTTTGCAATTAAGCATAACGTCAGCCATAGTGTAACGCTCCTTTCGTATTTGCATTCTTTAACGAAGCAACGATCTCTTCTCCAACTTTAGGAATAATAGAAAGTAAATACTTGCCTATCTTCTCGGAAATCATCATCGAATACGGATTCGTTTGCCGGCGGATGCCGATCAAATAAAAAAAGACCTCCTGCGGATCCTTAAACCCCATCTTCTTTCCCAATTCCAGCAAGGCCAAAAAACCGGTCCCATGCGTCGACGCAATCTGACCGGAGCCCTCGCGTGAGCCGTGGATGAAGGGATACGCGGGAAAAGAAAGACCGGGCAGTTGTTCGGGATTCAACTTCCAAAAATACCCCGTATACCGGTCGTCGACTTCCACCGCGTCAACGACCATGACCCGCTGATATGAATACAACATGTGCATCAATTGTAAACCTGATGCGGATGACAGGTGAATATGGACCTTCTCGTGCGGCGTATGGTGCGTCCTGACATAATTGACGATATGCATGCCGATCCCGTCATCACCACGCAAATCATTTCCTAGTCCAAGCACCAACGTATTCATAGACACGCTCAAAGCCCTCTATTTCTTATCTCTAATATGAAACCGATTGATCGTATTGAATAGGATCTCAGCTTCCGTCGCTAATTCTTCCGAAGACTGCCCGATCTGCTGAGAACTGCCGGAGTTAAGTTTGGTGATCTCTAATAACTTCTCCATCGTAGCATATTGCGTTGTTATCGATGACCCGACGCTGACAAATTTACCCGCAGCGTTGGTGATCTCTTCAACGATCTTTTGCAGCGTAGCTCCGGTCTGTTCGGCTAACGTCGTACCCTTTTCGACCATCGACATGCTCGTATTAATCAGATTCACGATCTCTTTCGCTGATTCAGCGCTGCGTTCGGCAAGTTTACGGACCTCATCGGCGACGACCGCGAAGCCTTTACCATGCTCTCCGGCACGGGCCGCTTCAATAGCCGCGTTTAACGCCAACAGGTTCGTCTGATCGGCGATATCCGTAATGACCGTGATCGCTTCCGCGATCTGCTTCGAATTCTTCTCGATCTCTTTAATAGCATCCACCGTATTTCTCATAGAGTCGCTGGACCTTTGAACGCTCTGTACCGTATTCTGCACGATCTTATTCGATTCGCCGGTAAACTGCGCGACCTCTTCCACACACTTTGCCATTTCATTCGTTACGTTTTCCTGCTTTTCGGCGTTATTAGCGATTTGCTGCGCAGTTGCCGAAAGTTCTTCTCCTTCCGCAGCAAGCTGCGAACTCAAATCATTAAAAGTCCCGATCATGGAGACCAAAAAATCAACAAGCGCATTATAAAGAGAACACCACCGGCTCATATCATCTTTGCCGGTACAGTCCGCCTTCCGGCTCAAATTTCCCTGGGTCGCCTGCTGTAAACAGGCAATAAACATCCGTAATCGGACATGTATCTGCTGACGAAAAGCCATCATGGAAAAGATACCCATAAGGACGCCCAGACAGCTGAGCACGATGGAAGCAATACGAAGCTGCGCAGAAGTACTATTAGATAAAAATAATACAATAATCAGTATGCTACAAAGACAGCCAATGACTCCATTTACCCTGGCAGTAATCGATATCCCCTTATTCCCCTTTTTTACATTTTTCATCCCCGCCCCCTTCTTACTTCCTCAAAGAAAACCAAAACATCTTCCTGATATCATTCTCCCAACGCGTTCTTGAGCGCTGAGACGACTCGCTCATTCTCAAAAGGTTTAACGATGTAGTCGACGGCGCCTAATTTAATCGCCTGCATCAACGATTCCCGCTGATCGACCGCGCTGACCATGACGATCTTAGCATTGCGGTCAACCGCCAGGATCTCCTCTAACGCCTGGATCCCGTCTTTTTCCGGCATAGTAATATCCATGGTCATCAGATCAGGCTTTAATTCTACGTATTTGACAACAGCTTCCTTTCCATTGCTGCATTCAGCAATAACATCATATCCATTCTCCAGAAGAATATCCTTTAACATAAGCCTGACAATCGGTGCATCATCAACTACAACAACCCTGCGTCCCATAATTTCCTCCTACATTCGATTGGCAATATTTGCCAATACTTTCTCACTGCCGTGTATCGGCACAATAAACATATGGCAGTTGACATTATGTTCAACGACAAAAAATTTCGTCTCAATAATGAAGATCTCGTTCTTTTCCATGGCCACTTCCATGATATACTCTTCAAAGACCGTTCCGGCAAAATCGTGCACAACGGTCGGCGGCGACGGTTTCATCACGATCTGAAAATCGGATGAAAAAACATTCGAAATGCCGCTTGATAAAATATTGCCTATTTCCTGGACGGCGCTGGACGCGTACACGTCAAACGCTTTCGCAGTCCCCGCGGGGCGGCGCAGGATCAAGTCAGTCAATAGCAATGAATCCTTCAACGACACAAAAAACAAAAATTTGAACGGCGCGTCCCCGATAAGATCGATAAACGCTCCGACGACTTCATCATCATCACGGACAACGCTTTTGGTGACTTCAGAAATATCCGCTACATACGCTTTTTCCAAATCGATCCGCGCGCCCGACTTGACGAACTTGGAAAGCATGCGCGATGATTTATCGATACTCAAACGAGCAATCAACGTGATCGCATTATTGACTTTATTCTGATCCGTCATGATTAAAACTCCTTTGTTTCTTCACCGAAAATCTGGCATTTTACCTTTCCGGTACCCAGATTAAACTCGATTTTATACCCTTTTTCGCCACCGGTACGCGAAGCAATGACCGGAACATTATATTCCTTTAAAATACTCTTCGCCGCGACTTCATTATCGTAACCGATATTATGGGTAACTTCTTTTAAGACTTTTGCGCCGCCGAATAGTTTCGCGGAAAGATCCGAAGAACTTAACCCGTACGTCAACTTTAACTGATGAAAGAGTTCCGCGATCCCGGAATCAGCATATTTCGCTTTCTTTATGGTCGCCAAGTCCGCTTCTTCCGGCAATTTTGCCATCATAAAGTGAAGCATCCCGCCGACTTGTGCCGATGTCGAATACAAACATACGGCGACACAAGAACCAAGATTCGTTTTAATCACTTGCGGAGATTTCCCTACTTTTAATTCCGCCACACCGACCAGAATTTCATTGCTCGTGTCCATGCGCAATCACCTTGCCTCTTTAATAATTGATAATGGATCTAAAATAAGTGCGATTGTTCCGTCTCCCAAAATGGAAGCACCCGTTACACCGACAACCCGAGAAAAATGTTCCGATAACGATTTAATAACGATCTCGTCTTCGCCAATCAAAGAATCAATGACTATGCCGAGTTTGCTTTCACCGTCGGTAATAATGACCACCGTCTTATACGATTGGTCTTTCCTCGATTTTCCCTGGACATAAATGGTCTTCTCAAGTTCGACCAGATTCAACGTATGCTCGCGCAACTTGACCGTGTCGACTCCATCGATCGAATAGACCTCTTCCTTGGAGACTTTTACGATCTCAATAACCGACTCCAGAGGAAATGCGTAGGTTACTTCTCCGATCATGACCAGCAAAGCCTGAATGATAGCCAAGGTAAGAGGGATTTTAAGAATAAAAACCGATCCCTTGCCGACGGCCGTATCAATGTCGACGATGCCGTTCACCGAGGTGATCATATTCTTTACCACATCCATACCCACGCCCCTGCCGGACAGATCCGTGACCCGTTCGGCCGTACTGAACCCCGGTAAGAATATCAAACCGATCTTATCTTTTTCAGTCATTTTATCGATCTGGACTTTGTCCAAGATCTTCTTCTTTAACGCTACCTGCACGATCTTCTCTATCTCAATCCCCCGGCCGTCATCAATGACTTCGATCCAAATATGGCTTCCCTTATGTGACGCGCGTAACCGGATGATCCCCACTTCCGGTTTCCCCAATCTTTTTCGCGTCTCTTTATCTTCAATACCGTGATCGATAGCGTTACGGATGAGATGCGTTAAGGGATCTCCCAAACTATCCACGATCTTTTTATCAAGCTCGGTCTCTTCGCCCTCGACCTCTAAAACGACTTCCTTGCCCAGTTCTTTAGACAGATCTCTGACGATACGCTTGAACCGGGTAAAAACGCCCTCAACCGGGACCATGCGCGCCTGCATAACGCCCGACTGAATATCGCTGGAAATCTTTCCCAAAGCCGTGGTGACTTCATCCAGAGAATGGACCAATACGCTCAGAGAACTCTTTGTTAACCGCTCCTGCATACTATGCAGCACGCTGCTGAGCTCATTGTTGATCTTCACCATTTTCTTTGACGCCGTATCCCGGTCCATCTTATTGACCGAAGCAAAACAGGTACGCGTCTCATGCTGCAACAATTCATGGGTCGTAGACAATTCATGCATGGTCTGGACAAACTCGCGCTGATGAGTCGTAAAAGCATTGAATTGACTCACTAATTGCGCGAACCGGGCACGGACAATGACCAGCTCACCCGACAGGTTCATCAGGTTGTCCAGCTTGTTAGAATCAATCCGGATGGTAGACAGTTCCATACTCTGCCTTGGATTAGCGACATTATTAGCCTGTTCCATATTTTCTACTTCCCCCAGGTTACCCACGTCCGGTTGCGAATTTATTGTAACACAAAATTCTTTTTTTGGAAGATTTTCTTCCTGAAGCCGTCTCTTTGCCCGATCATGGTCGACACGCTCTATAGAGACAATCTTTACGCCGCTGACCGATACGGCACTGCGGATATCTTTTTCATTAATACACCCGCAAAAAATGAGGCCGAAGGGAGACGCTGCCATAGTGGTGTCATCGATAAGCTCTATCGAAGGCGTCAGGTATACGACCACCCCGTACCTCAAAAGCCTTTCTTTGACCAACAATGCCTTCATACTCCGCATCGGAGGCTTCTCTTCTATAGACATGATGATCTTAAAAAGATCTAAATCCTGGCTCAGGGCCTCTTTAATGACATCTTTTATCTGTTCAGGCACATTTTCAAGATCAACACTGTCCGTAACCGGAGTCTCTTTCTGACTTGCCGGAGAGACCACAGCGTCTTGAACCGGGGCAACTGCGGCATTCTTCTGGGTCGTCAACGTTTGGTAATATTTCTCCAACTCAAGGCACAGATCATCGACATTAATCGCATGCTCCTTGTTTCCTTTTAATAAAAGGATGATCTCATGTATCGCGTCAATACCGGAAAAAAGCAAGGATATCGCCGTATCATCCGGGGACTGCTTTGTCTCCCGAATAAAGGAAAGGATACTTTCCATCTGATACGCTACTTTTTGTACGTTGGAAACGTTAACGATACCGGATGTACCTTTAATGGTGTGAATGACCCGGAAAAGATCATTGATAAGCGAGACCTTGCTCTTTTCTTTCTCAAAGGTCAGCAGAAGATCATTGAAAGATTCGATATTTTGCTCGGTCTCAACAATATATTGAGCCAAGTATTTTATATTTACATCATCCTGTCCCATATCCCCCCTCGGAAAGATTTCCCCTCAGAACAAAATATCATACCACGGCAATCCCCGTTCAGTAAATACCCGAGATATGTTTTATTCCCTCCGCGATCAACTTGATGTCCAATTGGACATCGACGGCGCCGGCATCAAACGCCGCTTTTGGCATGCCATAGACGACACAACTTTCCGGATTCTGACCGATGACATACGCACCTTTATTATGCATATTCGTCAGCCCGTCGGTACCATCACTGCCCATGCCGGTCAAGATCACCCCCAACGCGTTATTCGTATAAAGCTGCGCGACAGAATTAAACAAGACATTACAGGAAGGGCAATGGCCGCCGACCTTATCCTCCCCGCCGACGGATAAAACAACATCGCGGGACCGCTTGCCTACGCGCATTTGAAATCCGCCGGGCGCTAAATAGCATACGCCCTGCCTTAAGATATCGCCGTCTCTTCCTTCTCTGACTTCTACCTGAGAAAGCGTACAAAGCCGCTCGGCATAACTTTTCGTAAAATTCGGAGGCATATGCTGTACCCACACAATAGGCTGGGTATTCTTCGGTAATTTCGGGATGACCTCCAATCCGGCCTGCACGCCGCCGGTTGAAGACCCGATCGCGATCACTTCAACATTCAACCGGGGCAGCTGATTCACCGGGACTTCTTTTACGGTCTTTTCCGGTTTTCTATTCAACGCCTTCGTGAGACTCGAGAATTTACTCTTTAAAACGATAAATTTGACTTTACGGATAAGCTCTACCGTCACGGATTCCAACTGATGCATCCCGCCGGTCGGTTTCGTCAAAAAGTCAACCGCGCCTAATTCAAGCGCTTTAATCGTCACGGCTGCGCCTTCCCGTGTCAACGAACTGAACATAAAGACCGGCAGCGGACATTCCTCCATGATCTTTTTTAATGCTTCCAAACCGTTCATGACCGGCATTTCACAATCAAGGATCAAAATATCCGGCTTATGCATTTTGACAAATTCGACGGCTTCTTTCCCGTTCTGCGCGGCAGCGATGACCCGGATCTCGCCCTGCTTATGCAATACATCGGTAAGAGCGTCCCGCAACAAAGCTGAATCATCAGCGATAACGGCCCGAATAATAACCATGAGATCTACTCCTTCTGGTGATGATGTTGTACCAAAAAAATGTCTTATCGTGGATTATATCTTCTGATAAATCCCATACCGGATAAACTGTAAGTGAGTCTCTACATCATTCAACGACTCTGAAAGGCTGGTAAAAAGATACCCTCCTTTTGTTAAATTCTGCTCCAAGTTCTTTACCACCGTCTCCTTGGAAAGCAGGTCGAAATAAATCAAAACATTCCGCAAAAAGATCACATCGATATCTCGGTGCGGAAACATATGCAACAGATTATGCTGCGAGAACTCGACATATTTCTTGATGTCCGGATTGATCTGCGAAAACAATCTCCGGTACCGTTCCCCCTTCTCCAGATGCGTAAAATATTTTTGTTTTATTGAATCAGGGACTCCCCGAAAACTGCGGTCCGTGTACAGGCCTTCTTTGGCTTCATTGATGACCGAGCTATTGATGTCGGAAGCAAGTATCTTCACCTTGAATCCCGGATGAGTTTTCAAAAATTCATGGCAGGTGATCGCTAAAGAATACGGTTCCTCTCCGGTTGAACACGCCGCGGACCATACGGTAACCGTGTCCTTCCCCGCCGCCTGTTTCTTTTGCACAATGCCCGGCAACGTCTCCTCATACAGGATATTAAACTGTTTCGTATGCCGGAAAAAAAACGTCTCATTCGTCGTAATCGCGTTCACAAACGTTTCCAATTCCGGGCTGTTCGGCATTTTTAAGACATCAATATATGCGCTAAACCGTTCCAATCCCAAAGCCACCAGCCGCTTCCTCAGACGCGAAACGACCAAAGGCTTCTTGGTAGACTTCAAATACACACCCGTGCGCTCATACATGATATCCCGGAATGCGTTGAACTCACGATCGCTGATTTCAAGCCCTAACGATGGATACAAATTCTGTTCATCTGTCATACCGTATTATTTAGCGGACTTGTTTAAGCACTTGTGACTCATCCTGCGTGATCAGTTTGTCAAGGTCCAACACGATCAGCATCTTATCCCCCTGTTTAACAATCCCCTGGATGAATTTCTGATCAACGGATGAAACAATGGAAGGAGTAGCTTCATAATAACTACTGTCAATACGTAATACTTCACACACTGAATCGACCTGCAGGCCGGCAACAACGTCCCTGATCTCTGCCACGATGATCCGGTTCTGCGCTCCGTGCGCAGCCAACTCAAAACCGAATCTCTTCCGCAGATCTATCACCGGGATGATCCTTCCGCGCAGATTAATGACACCTTCGACAAAATCATAGGATTTCGGGATCTTAACGATATGCGTTAAACGAATTATTTCTTGGATCTTCGTGATCGATACAGCAAACAACTCTCCGGCTAATTCAAAACTAACCAACTGCATTACTTCTTTTACTGCCATACCCTCTCCTTTTTATACTACACCAATTCCTTGCTTATTCCGCATACCAAGGCGTCTACATCTCTATATAACCTTCAACAGCTGTTTTTTTCATTATACAAACAGTTTTGCATTTGTAAATGACTTCGTGTGGATGACTTTCTCTTTAACAAAAGAAGGTGGAAATCAGATGAGATCCCTCATGGGATAATCGACTAAGGATTCTTTCTTCACATTCGCTCGAGAAGAACCCAAGTCTCATTAGAAAATAGTTTACTTCCCCGGCAAGAATTACGAAGTAATTATGAATATGAGCGGGAGTTGCGTGGAACTTTTTGACACTATCGATTCACTTTATGCACATCATCTTCATGATCAAAGCATAAAGAATTTTTGCAAAGGGCTGAAAACCAAAAAAAGGTTCCGAATAATTGGATAAATTATAGGCGGAACCTTTTTTGGCGGTCGCTTGACCATTTTGGGATTCGTGGAATCCCTAATCCCCTGACACTCAAAGTATAGCCGCGATCAAAGTAATTGTCAACTCGAGTAACAAACAAAGAGAAGCATTCTGAAAACGCTTCCAGTTCAGTGCTGTTTTAAAAAAAAGTTTACGGTCTGAATTAGAAAAGAAGTATGGAGGGCCGTAAAGGAATGGTATTCTCATCGATACCGGGAGCAAGCTGCTCGGTATACAAAGAGTAAGGACTCTTCAATACCCCGGCGGCTTTTGTTGATAAAGAAGCTGTCCCGGCAAAATGATCCCCTTTTAACAAAGTATGTACTTGCACTGTCTGAGAATACCTCAACAAATAGGGCAAGGGGATCAATTCAAAAGAAAATGCCCGGGGGAAAGTATTCCGTTGCTTAAGAGAGAATAATAATCTATCCGCTTCCATCGACGAATCAGCCGCGAGAAGTTCAGCGCTGAACAACGGCAAAGGCTGTACAAAAGTAACCGCTGATCGATACTGCGCGGCAAAAGCAAAACTATCTTTCAACAATACCGACGGTATGCTATCCTGGGCCTGTATATAAATCGGCGCTGTCGTGATATTATCTTCACGCGTGACTAATTTAATACCGATAATATGGTCATTATGCACGTACATGATCAGGTCTTTCTGCCCGACCTTGTACAGGTTAAGATAGTATACTTCCATTGCTTCGTTCTCGCTATTCTCAAATATCGTCTTGGTAATGCTGATCTCTCCGACGACTTCCAGCAATTTGGCCAAATATCTGCGGATACTTGTTTCGTTGATCTGTAACGAAGCGACCGTCTTCCAAGAGCCGTCATAGGTGATTTCTTTCGCCATTGTGTCGGCGGTATATTCGATAATATCATTGTAGATCCGCAGTTCTACTTCATGCGCGTTCAGATAATTAACGGGTAAGAACCGTACGCCGGTATCGGCAACAGCCATTCTTCCCTCTGGGGCCGGGGTACGGGTACGATATCCGTTATCAAGACTGGCATAATATTCCTGCATGGCTTTTGCATTCAGCTGAGTATTATAAAAGAACACGTTCATCGGTGTTCCCTGCGGCGACATATACTGTTCCAACGGCATGCTCATAACCGTCATGGCCGACTCTGTACGCGGCAACACCAACGGCGGCTGCGGCAGCGGAAGGGCATCCGTACTCTCTGCAGTCACCGGGAGACTGGACCCGACCGGCGCGTCGACTGGAGCGGAAGCGACAACTGTCTGCTGTTGCGTACCCGGCTGTGTTACCGGCTCAGCCTGCAACAGAGGTACGGGTAGGGCTTTAGGTTCGACGACAACCGAATACCCGACGGATACCGGTTCTGATTGCTCCGGCGTACTGATCGATTCCGGACGTATCGGCGTAACTGCTGCAACGACCGGCGGTTCTTTCTGCGGAACGATCTGGACTTCAACAGACGGCTTAGAAGTTTCAGAAGAAGCCTGCGGCGGCACGTACGGAGAATACTGCTGCCATTGGTTCTCTATCTGCTGCGCTAATACGGTTTCCTGCTGGAAAGGAACATCATATGCCGGTTGGATATGCATGTTCGCGACAGGATCAAAACTGCTTGCCGATGCTGAAGACGATGTTGCGTAATCAATGCTCGGTGTATAGGTATATCCCGGAGCATCCGAAGAAGTACTCGAAAACTGATTTATATTATCCATAAAACCGGAAAGGCTGTCGGACTGGGAGAAATTAATCGGCGCAATGGTGAATGAGGTAACCTGAGCGTTTGAATCCTGCAAAAATTCCCGCTCCGGGCCGTTAGAAGCTGTTACCCGATCGCGAAGAAGTTGTGCCTGATTGGCAAGCAATCTGGCACGGTCTCTCTCATCATCCGCCTGGGCCAAAGCCGCAGGGCCTGGATTAGGAGAGTTTTCTATGCTCTTCGCTTTTTGCTCATGCTGACCGGATTCCGCGGTCAGGGTATTGGCATTATTTGTTACATTGGTCTGAGAACTGTTAGTCCCGGCTGCAACGTACGACTCACCGCCGCTCGACGGCATAGCCGCTCCTGAACCGGCAAAAAGACATACCGGGGTTATAAGCAATAAAATCCCAATCAAATATGGAAGGATCGCTAACGGTAAGAAAGGAACACGTCGCAACATGATCATCAGACGCTCCTTTGGATAAATAATTAGGCTGGTGAAGAAAAAATGAACCGCAGGAATATACCTTGACTCGATTCCGCCTATAATTTATCCATTTCTAATTTACCATAGGCAAGATACTAAATGCAATACAAAAGTCACCAAAAATCCACAAATATGAAAGCGGTTTCACGGAAGGGATCTTAAAACGTCCTCTCGGGTGATTTATTGATTAAACCAGCCGCTATACTGGAACTTTAAAAAGATAGGTGTCGCGACAATGATACCGATAATCGGCAAGATACAGAAAATAAGGGGTATTAACAATAAAATCGGGGCTTTATTGGCTTCCCGTTGCCCTTTTTGATACCGGAACATACGAAAATCGTCGGATAATATATCAAAAGTCTCTTCAACCGGGGTACCCATGCGTTCTGACTGGACTAACGTCAATACAAACGAGGTCAATTCCGGGATGTCCAGCCTCCGGGACATGTCTTTTAACGCCTGTGCCCGGCTCTTCCCAACCCGGATATCTTCTAAAACCACGGAAAATTCTTCGATAAGCGGATTGATCTTTGCATTTTTTACCAGCCAGCGCATCGCGCCGGTAAAATCAAGCCCTGCCCCGATATACAATGAAAGAAAATCGATTGTCTCAGGCAAGGCCCGCAGGATCCCTTCTTGGCGTTTCTTTACCGCGCTGCCCAAGGCGAATTCCGGGACCATAAACCCCAGAAACGCAAAAGCTATCAACGCAGGCCCCTGCATTCCCCCGATATAAAATCCAAGCGGCGCAAGTATGGTAAAAATGATCCTCCAGGCAAAAAACTCATCCGGAGTAACATCCCACTTCGCGATAACGAGTTTCTTCTTTATCCCCTGCTCCAGACCCAATTTTGTAACGAGTATCTTGCTTAAGGGCAGAAACGGCTTGACTAAAAAAGCCAAGCCCGAAGTTTTCTTCTTTTCGCCTTTGAGTTTCTCGTAAATCGAGACCGACTTCTCGGAGGTCATCCCAAAAGCGACCAAAATACAGGCCACAAAGATTAAAACATAAAAAATGGTATTATCCATAGACGTTCTTAGAAACGGATCGTACTAAACTTTTTGATCATTAACATACCGATCAACCACAAGACTAAAGCAACACCCAATAAAATCTGCCCTTCGGTTTTCTCCATCATGATATCAAAATGATGCGGATCGATCTTACGGACAAACAACGCGAACATGATCGGGATCAACGACATGATATATCCCTGCACCCGTGCCATCAATGTCGTAGTCTTTAAAGTCTCGGCAAGCCGGATCCGGTCGCGCACGGTCGTCGTCAAATTGCTGAAGATCTTCACCAGATTACCGCCGGTCTCGCGCGATACCAGCATAGCCGTCGCGATAAGCTCGACATCTTCGACCGGAATACGCTCTTTCAGCCGTTTAAAAGCCTCCTCCATCGGAACACCCATTTTGATCTCCCGTACCAACAGGCCGAACTCCTGGGAGATCGGTGGGGACATCTCAACACACAGGATCTCGATCGCCTGGATCAAACTCACGCCGCCTTTTAAACAACTGGAAAGGACCATCAACCCATCCGGCAACTGATGGACAAATCTGGAGGTCCGGCGCTCCTTCAGCATCTTGATCATAAAAAACGGGAACGCAAAACCGATCGCCGCGGCACCAATGGCTACATAAATGTTTTTAAAAGAAAAATACGCCATGCTGGCAAGCAGGATCGGCACCAAAGCAAAAACCATCAACGACCGTTGCGGAGAGATAAAAATAAAGAGCTGCTCGAACGTCTCGGCGATCTTCTCGGCGCGCTTCTCTTCCCGCTGCTGGATAGATTTAAAAAGTATGGGTGAAAGGCCGAAAATAACCAAAACAATAGCGCCGAACAACACCAGATATTGCCACAACGGCGTACTACTGACTATGATTTGGTCTTCCATGAATTATGTGGGGTATGTTTTTATTCGATAAATGTTTGCGCAGCCTGACGATATCTGCCTTGTAATGAACTCTTCAGATATGAAAATAACGCCAGGACCGCTACAATCAACATAATCGTCACCGTTATGATCTCCACGGTTACCTGTGAACGTTTTTTCAGCATAACTGTTTTCCCCTCATATATAGTACTTCTTCAGCCTTCTTTATACAACTTTTTTCTTCACGGTCACGCAGAATCATTCCATCCCGCCCTCTTTATTGAGCTTGTCCGTCCTGACTAATCCTACCCGGAAGCTGACTCCCGGAGGAAGTATCGTTCCGCTATTATTATAATTGTAACTTGCTTCAGCAATACTTTTAAACGTTATATGTTTCTTCTCTCTTTCCTCGCCGGTCCAAAACGTATTGTACTCGAGTACCGGCGGCTCGGAAAATGTCGTTTCGACTCTGACCGTCCGTGACATCATCGGATAATAATCCAGATCACCGACATCCTCCTGCAGATAAAACTCGATCGGAACGTCTTTAGATAAAAACGGGTTAAACAAGAGCATCTGGAACGGCGAATCCAAATAATAGCGCATCGCCCAAAAAGTCGCTCCCGGTAACGCGTCCCGGAGCGCAAAGGGCGCCCGGTCGCGTGAGGCACGCGCAGTCTGCGCCAACCATGAAGAATCCCCGCCTTGCCGGCCGCGAAGCAAGGCCGTAATACCGCCAAAGCGCCTGAGCATCACGATAGAATAAATCGTCTGATTACTAAAGCCGCCGCCGGAACCACAGCGATATTCCGGGCTTCCGACAGTCGTATTATCATCGATCGTCCGGGAACGCGGCACGATCAACCGTTTGTTAAAATACATCACGGCCAACGCTTTGGTCCAGACCGCGACGCGTCTGACCGTACTCTGCAAGACGCCATGGCAGGCAGACTCGCAATGCATCGCCGCGCACGCCAGACAACCATGGGTAACTACGTTATATAAACGCAGCCACGTCTCGTTGATCTGCTGCATACCTTGCACAAGATCATGCAGTTTTATCGTCGCCTCGACCGTGGTCAATTTTCTTTTCTGCACGGATATTTTGATCCCGATATCATGCTTTTGTCTATTGGTAAAAAATGACGGATCCTGAAAAGTATAGGTGTATCCATCGTCACATTTCAGGTACGAGGTCACTTTCCGGCGATTATCATACGGCAGATAATCATCATCATACGTGACTTTATTGAACCATCGATCGACCATATTACTTCTTCCCTGCGGAGCTAAATTAGAGAACAAACCCGAGTTTACCAGTCCCAATTCCAAGGCTATGTTCCGCGAGCGGATCCAGGCATCCTGCAGATTCCGCGCAGCGGACGCCGTGACATCCAATTGCCGCATCGTGTACAAAAAAATAATATACTCCGTGGATACGATCAAATTTGCCAGCATCCGGTGAAAATGCGCCGCGGTGTAGCAATCACACCCGCCGGCTGCCTGCGCCATTCTATCGATCAACGGGTCCCATACCGCATCCGACGTGGCTCCTTCCATCAGTTCCTGAAAATCTTTATACCGGACGATCAGATCGCGGCTGGTCACGGCGGTGGCGTTTAACGCGTTCGCCATCACCGATGCTGCGGCCAAGGCCGCGGCATCCGCGCTGTTTGCCGCGCGCGTGCGGACTAAATTCAATTTGCCCACCCGCACGACCGCAAAGAACGCGATCAGGAGAACGACCAATACGACTAAATATACCGTTACCAACTGGGCTTTTCTGGAGATGAACATCAGAAATCAACCTTCAATTCTCTGTTTTCGTACATCGGCCAGAGCAACTGCTGCCCCGGAGACCCGGCCTGCGTACGATATTTATTATAGGTAATGGTCTTATTCACGATCTGGGCATTCCCCCACATCATGATCTTAACGATCCCGAACATAAACAGGAAAATAATCGCGAAACACAACGCTGCCTCAAATATCGCCTGAGATTTCTTCATCGTGATACCCCTATCACCCTGCGTTATTGGATCCCGCTTCCCACGCTGCGGTGTATCCCTTTCTGTCCGGTCTCATTGTTATACTCGTATTCGTACAAACCGGACAGAGCATCGACATTATCTTCCTTCTTATACACATCTTTTTTCCCATAGACGGTCTTTTTCAAAGCCAAGACTTGTGTCACCGGCATCTTTGCACCGATCGGCCGGGGGTCTCCGGTACAGGTGCCGGTACATTCGCCCAACAACACATCGATCGTCTCGGAAACGTCTTCGATCCTTTTGCGCATACTCACCCCGGCTTTATCAATGATCACGCTCTGCCGCTTCCAAACAACGTCCTGAGGAGTCGTCACGATCGACCGGATATTCTTATTGATGACTCTACCTTCGCTCTTGGAGGCTTCTCTGGTATATTTATCCACGTCAAAGACATCTTCATTGATCTTATACACTACCTTATTCTTATCTGCCGAGTCAAAATCCGTACCGGCCAACTCATCGATCGACGGGACGACCCAATACACGCTGGCAGTACTCTGATATTTCTGTAGCGGCGCGGTATCCTTCTGAAACTGACGGGACCGGTCGGTGACTAACGACGAATACGCGACAGCGTACCCCGGGGAATAGTCGGATCCGGAACCGTTCGGATTCGGCCGCGCTTCTTTTAACGCCCGGCGAAACGTCTCCATGGAAACCGAAGCATCCTGATTCACCTGCAGCATAAACAACACGCCGCTCATCAACATAAAAAGCAAGAGCCCACCCAGGATGCCCAGCTCGATAATCGCCTGCGCAGACCTTCGGACCCTCTTATTGGAGAAACTGCTTTGGAAAAATCTGCCGTTCATAATCATCATCTTTGGTTATGTCCTTCATCCGTATCGGTTTTACAAAACCTCGTTTTGCCGGAATGATCTCCATATACACCGGCTGTTCAGACGGCGCTGATGCCGCGACCGTTGTCGTCGTCTCCTGCGGTAAAACAAAAGATTTATGTTCTTTTGTCCCGACCTGTTTACTATAGGCTACCGTCTGGCTCATCGACGTCGCCGTCTGCTGTACCCGCGTACCGACGTCCTCGTCCTTTTTCGGTTCATAGTCTAAGATCGCATCAGTGAAATTCTGCGTGCTTCGCTTTATCTTGCGTTCCAGATAGTCCTGGACCAAAAGCATGACCCCGACAATAATCGTTATGATAATGCTTAACTCCAACATTCCCATCGCTTTCTTTCGGCAACTTCGCATGATATCTCGTCTTTAATCCCTCCTCGGCCGTATAGGGCAAAATTCTCTCTGATAATTTTGCCAATCTCGCGGGGTAATCGTTTAACGCATTCATCCCCCGTGGCTCTAGCCCGGGGAATTCTGCTAAACGATTAATCCGGATAAAAACGCTCGTTCACGAAACTCTCGCGTGCCTTTACCCGCCGGTTACTGAATACTTCCATATTCTCCTGGATCTTGATCACCGACTCTACGACTTCGTTCGACCGCACGCCGACAATGTTATCCCGTTTATCCCGGGGATTCTTGCTCCGCATTTTCCGGTACATATCATTGGAAACCGCTTCAAAGGACTCGGCTCCCTGCCGCATCTTCCGGATCATGACTTTCTGGACCGGACCCTGCGCGATATACACAAATGAGATAACCGTCCCCAGCAAAAGAGCATATTCAATGATCTGCTGTGCTTTATTTTTCTTATATCGATTATTACTCATAGAATATCGATCATTACGTATATCTTAACCAAAAAAATGCACGCTTCGCAGGCATTTTTTGGTTAAAACCCCAAGGACCAGCGGCTCTCAGCATCCTTCAATGCCGGATCATAATCATAGTCTTCGTAATTACCGCAATAAGTCACCATGTTCCCCGGCGGACAGTCATAGTATCCCCGTAACGCCGCGACAGCCACGCCGACAGAGTTGGACGAGATCATCCCGCTCTGTACCCGGCCATAGATCTCTTTCAATCCTGCCTGATACTCAGCCTCCTTATTCGAAGCTATCGCGCCGTACGTCATCACAACCGCCGGAGTAACGACCGGACTGGCAATACCGGACTTTTTATAATCCTGCGGAGCCGTCGTGGGGATCGCGTTATAATATTCACGGTCCAATGGCGCAGCCATAGACCGGTTGCCGCCCATCCGCCATTCCAAGAAGACCCGCTGATCGCTAATAGCCGGTAATACTTGCTTCTTAAAATGTTTTTCATAGAATATCTCGTTCAATTTCTTCAGCCCGCGGTTCCAGGAAAAAAACCAATAGGTAGAAAGCGCAAAAACGACCATTAATAACGAATATTCCAACATGGCCTGCGCTTTTCTTCTTTGAACGTATCTTCCCCGTTGTTTATTTGCCATATACCTGTCCTTAAAGTGGGCACCTTAAGGTATACCCCTACCCTGTTTCTACCGGCATCCTATACGTATCATAGATAACTATAACATAGGTACATTTATTCTATCAAGCTATTTAAAATAAAACCGGATTTGCTGGTGTAAACGGTTACAAAGATCCTTTCGCCCGGCGGCGCAGAGTGTCGCGTAAGAATCTACTGGAGCCCCTACGGGTAGAACCCGTGGGTCCCTATCGTACGCCCGTGTGGGGCGACGTCCTGCTCCGCCATTCATCCCCGCCTGCTCCCGAAGGGCGGGCAGGCACGGGCGAAGCCCGTGGTATTCTGACAAGGGGAAAAATGCAAGAAAATGTTCCAAAAATCAACGGGGTACGGTACAATAGAGGTCGTGCGAAATGAACCCGTCGTCGTCTACGATACTCAAACGCGAAAGCCCGTCTTCACAGAAGGGCACCTGGCACGGACATTCCTGCAACGGGCATTCGGGCTGCTTTTTAAGGATCCTCCCGGGCCTGATGAAACACTGATATTCAAAGATGCTCCGCTGATCCATACGTTCTTTATGCGGTATCCGATAGACATTATCTTTTTGGATACATCGATGTCTGTCATAAAAATATGCCGTAATATCCCGCCGTTCAGGATCGTCGGAACCCTAAGATCGGCGTTTACTCTTGAGATACGCGCCCACGCGGCACAGGAAAAGAAAATATATGAAGGACAATCTCTTACCATTAACTAAACAAAAACTGACCGGCATTATCCTCCGCGAGAAGCTAAAAAGCCCTCACTTAAGCTGCCGGAAACTCTCGTCGCTTATCTCTGATAAATACGACCAGCAGATCTCAAAATCCGCGATCAATATACTCTTGAAAAAAAATAATTTCCAGGAGCTTAAAGGAAGGAAAAAAGAAGAATCCCAATACCGCAAGCCGCACTATCCGTATTGCGGGCTGTTCTTTCTCAAAACTATCAATGAATTGATGCAGGTATCTTCGACGCTGGCGCGGCTGATGACACAGGCCGACACGGTCCTGAAGGTGCCGGAAACGGAATTAAAAAAATACCTGGATTTTCTCATATACGCTTCTTTTTTCTCATTCCCGGTCCGGGAATTCTCTCCGGATTCCGCTCATCTTAATTTACTCTACGCCTTGTCCGACAATTCATCATTACAGTTTAACCGCCTGCGTTTACAAAAGATCATTACCCATCTGGGCAATAACCCGATACACGCGGCGGAACATCCTGAAATACAAAGCTGCCTGACGCCGGTAACACATTTACAGCTGCATACATCCGCCGGACACATACTGGCGATCGACAGCTCCTGTACGCAATGGTGGGAAAATCTTTCCTCCGCGTGCCTGTATCAGACGAATCTGACGGCAGCCCGCGGGTTGGTCAAATCAATAATCGATTCCCGCCGAATACCGGTGATGTGCACGACTTCGATGCAGGAATTTTCACCCGCGTTGATCAAAGCATTGGCGTTTTGCCCCAAAGGTATCTCTACCATCGACTTCTGCGACGGCCCGGCGGCCATTGAATCTGCGATGATCCAAAAACCGGTGCCGCTGGATATCATCGTCGGGTTCAACCCTCAAGTGCTTAAAAAATGCTGTAATGTCGTCTCTTCAGTCGAAAAGAGCCGCCTTGCGCTGCCCGGGTTTTCAGACCTCTGCGCGGTATACGACTTTGACGGTATCCTCCATCAGCACACCGTCAAAGAAGCCACAAAAGTCCGCATATTACTCATTCAAAAAAGCGCCGGACGGGATACCTATTGGGGAATAGTCACTACGCTGAACCGTTCGGTCCATACCGCAAAAGACATCATCCAGGAATACTTCAATCATTGGCTGCACCCGTACGAGATGTATCTGTTACATCTGCAACTGCGGGAACGTTCGACGTTTACTCCGCGATCAACTGAACTACCGCTGCCGGCGGTCCCTTTGTCGGGCATCGTGCTTCATACTCCTGAAGACTTTAAGCAGATACTCACCATTTTAAAAGAATATACCCGCCAGTGGCTGTTGCAAAAATTGATCGATACGAAACAGGTCCCGTTTCTCATGGAAGAGATACTCTCAACCGAAGGGTATATGCTGCAGGGAAAGAAAATCAACACGATCCAGCTCATCAAGAAACCAGAGTACAATACGCCACTCCTGCCACAACTGGCGCTTCTTGCCAATAAAGAATCATTCTTTCTAAATCAAAGAAAAACTTTTTTTAATGTTGTGGCTGGGACCCCGCGGACAAAATCCGCGGTACTCTGATACGGGCTATTTCGGAAGGTAATAGTTTTGTTCTTTTTGTATCTGTTCCAGTAAAGCTTTTTGATACTCGCTGATCTGACTGGTATTATAGGCTTCGGCGTTCGTCGTCGCCGGCGTCAAAGCCGCATCCTGTGTCGTCGTTTGCGTTACATCTTCAAACATCGCTTCCAGCCACGTCTGTATATTATCCAGAAAACCGACGAGCTTCGTAAAAAACTCCGGATCAAACCCTAAATCCTTGCTCAACTCATCCGCGGTCCCCAGAAATACCGTTTCCGGGATAAGCAATTGGACTTCCATGAGTTTTTCATACGCCCGCTGGAACTGGATCGCGATCAATTCCGGATTCGCCTGATCGACTTGCCCTTGCAGATTCAAAAACATCATATAACACATGACGGCAAAAAGCGCGACGGCTATACCTAACCCGTATGTCTTAGGGTTTGACATTAACACCGCCGAGAGCGCGAACATCGCCATAGCGAGAGTCTTCCAAAAAGAAGCATCCTGCTTTTTCTGGTTCTTCATCGCTTCAAGCTGCGCGTAGAGCTGATCGATGAGTTGCTCGACTTCCTTCTGCTTCTGCTCTAATTGCGCGCGCTTGGCAGCCATAAACGCGTCGTAATCCGAAATCATCGCGTTGTACACGACCTTAGCCGCGTCATAATGCGTTTTCACGTTCTGCGCGTTCGTTTCCAAGGCTTTGATTTCATCTTTGATCCCGTTGATCTTGCCGATATCGTTGGCATCGGTCAAGCCGGACAATTTCGTGTAGATAGCCTCGTACGACTTGATCACATCCTGTACCTCTTTGGATACCGCGGACAATTGGTCGCGCAAGGCTTTCAACCGGCCCATCATGGCGTTCGATGACGACGGATCAGGATCCGCTTTACTGACGAGAAACGCATCTACCTGCGTGATCCAGTTATCGACCATGACTATTGCCTGTTCAAGATCCGCCCATATCTTATTCAGTTCGCGCATGATCTTGCCGATATCGTTGCCCAAAGCTATGGCCTGGTCGTTCATCTTACTGTCGATGAGCGAAATAAATTCATTATATTTATCTTCGAACTTAAAGATCTGGTCATAGACGTCATAATATTTGGAAAACAAGTCGCTGAAAGAATTCATCAGTTGTTCATTATCGCTTTCAATGTTCTGAAGCTGGTCCACGGTCATCGTATTTATATTACTGATCAACGTGTTAAAAAGGCCGATCAATTCATCGCAGGTGCGGGTAAGGTCACTGACCGCGGTCAAAAGGTCGTTGGTCGTATTAATAAGATCCTGCGCGGCCTGCTGGTCCTTAGGGTCATCCAGGCTGGGAAACAAGATGGTCAAGCGGGTACGCACTTCAGTGATCTTATCCCGGTGCTCACCCAGATACTTTTTTAGATCATTCAACTGCGACAGGTAACTATCCCGGTACATCTGCCGATAGGTAGTCTTTAATTGTTTAGCAAGGTCATCCTGTTCGCGCTGATTGGAAAAAGTATCGTAGAGCTTGGTAAAAGTGTTGGCATCCTGCTCTATGTCGTACACCGTATCTTTTAACGTGTCGAACCGCGCATCGATCGGTTTGCCGGTCTTATCGACAATGGCGTTTAAAGCATCCTCCGTCGACGCGTTCTCGACCTGCTGAATAACATTGGTATACTGGCTGATCAACGTATCGCATTCGGCAATGGCCTTATTAAACTGCTCGATCAGGGAATCCGCCTTGCCCATCAATTCCTGAGCTTTCGGGACCAGCGTGGGATCGGAAACGCCTTCCAGGTCCTTACGATTTTTGGTGACCGTGTCCTGCTGGATCTTTAATGACGCCCGTATCGCTTGTAGCCCTTCTTTTTGGAAATTATAGGTCGCCCGATAGGTATCTTTTAAATACTGTAGATTCTCGTCCGCCGCGTACGCATTTTGACGCATGCAATCAAAGAACGCGCCGCCGAAACAGGTTTCAAGAAATACAATACCGCTGATAATATACTTGACCCATCGAACTTTTTTAAATCCGTGTAATGAATACCGCATTATTTCACTTCATTCTCTACCGATTCTTTTGCCCGAACGAATACCTGTATTACGGTTTGCTCGCCGCGTTAATATCGCTATGGACCCCGTTCTGATAATTGGTGATATCGCTCCCGTTATACGTGGCGGCGACATCATCGGCCGCATCAGTAGACCCGCTGTTTGCGGCATTCGTTTGGGTAGTGCTCGCGCTCCACGTTGACAAATCAGCCTGCATAGAGCTGATCCATGTCTGCATCTGGTCCAGGTAATTCAATACATTCTGGAAAAATTGCTGGTCGAATCCCAGGCTTGCCGAGATATCATTCGGCGTACCCATATAGGTTATTTGACCGATAATACCCATGATCTGCGAGAGTTTCTGCTGTAATCGCGACATTTTGATCTGATTCAACTCTTTCTGCGCTTCTCTCGCCTGGTCTTTATTATCGTCGCCTTCCGCGCCCATCAACGCCGCCATAGCCTGCAGGATCGCGGCTAACTGCGGGCTGGCCAATCCCACGATCGCGGCCAAGGCCTGCAACATTGCCGCTTGTTTCTTCTGGTCATTACCTTTTTGCTCATGACCTTGAGCCAACTGCTCCATTTCACCGTACAATTTCTCCATTTGCGCATCGATATCGGCTTTCATCGCCAATATCGCGTTCCGTTTCGTCGTAAGGAACGCGTCGTACGCGCCGATAAAAGTGTTATAGTCGGCCTTTAAACCGTTAAACTCCGTGATCAGACCGGCCGCGACAGCGGATGCATCGTTTATTTTACTCTTGAGAGCGTCGATCTTCGCTAAATCGTTCGCGTCAGTAATGTTGTATATCTCATTCAGGAGGTCCTCTAACGTAGAAAGGATCGTGTCCATTTTGTCCCCCAGGGCTTTCATTTTTTTGCGTTCTTCTTTAGCCGCGGCCATCATCGCCGATGTCGAAGCCGGTTCAGGGTCAGCGCCGCTGATGACCATAGCGTCACATTGGGAAATCCGCTGATCCAACTCATTGATCGCCTGCTGGACCTGCGAATAGGCCTTATTCAAGTCGTTCATGATCTTATTGACATCCGTGCTTAAATCGGACAACTGATCGTTCAATTTAGCCGACATATCGTTCTTAAACTCTTCATAGTCGGTCTTAAATTTACCATACGTGTCGTACATATCGTAATACTCGGTATAGAACGCGCTATAGTCGGAAAGCAGGCTTTCATTCGTCGATTCGATGTTCTCCAAAGCGTCCAATGATTGCGTCCCGATATCCGTGATGAGCGTCTGGAACTTGACGATCAGGCCATCGCACGTCGCGGTAAGCGCGTCGACTTCACTTAAGATCTTAGTCGTCTCATTGATGACCTTATTTGCCTTGGTAATGAATTTCTGGTCTTTCAGGTTGGGCAATAATTTGTTCAGCCGCTTGCTGGCTTCCGACACTTCATTTTTAATATCAAGAAGATCTTGCCGCATATCGTTCAAGGGGCTCAAATAACTGTCCCGGTACATCTGCCGGTAATACGTCTTTAATTGGCGAAGCGTTTTGTCTTCTTCCCGCTGGCCGGTAAGATTACTATAATCATTGCTTAAAGTATTCAGATCGTCGACGACGTCGTTGACCGAGGAATTCAAATCGCTCAACTTGGTATCAACGGCTGTTCCGTCTTTATTGACGATATCCATTAACGCATTTATATTGGCGGCTCCCGGGATCTTATTGATAATGCTTTCATAACTGCCGATAATGGATTCGCACTGGCTGATAAACCCGTTGATCTTGCCGAGTACCGTGTCCGCCTTCGCGCTCAGCTGCTGAACTTTTTCGGCATATTGCGCATCATTAATACCGGATAGATCGCTCTTAATTTTCGTGACATTATCTTTATATGAATTAAGGGAGGTTTTCAGGCTCTGGGCTGAGCTTTTCTGGGCTTTAAACGCTTGCACGTAACTGTCCTTGGTGTCTTGCAGGCCCGTATCTTCCGCGTATACTACGCCGCCACCTCCGATAAACGCAGATCCAGCCATACACGTACTGAGAAAAACAGCCCCCGCTACCAACAAAATTTTAAATAGTTTTCTTGTGCACCCCATTGTTATACTCCCCTTTTTTATTAAATTTTTGAGAAATTACCCGATATCATTATAACTTTTTTCTGGTTTTCTTTTCAAATACTTTCCGGTTATTTACCTATAGTACCTGAAAACGCTTACAAACAGAAGAAATTACGCATTTTTATGCGAAGCTGTCAATACGTCAGAATCCAGCAAAAACATGACGAATGAAAGAAAAGCCTTCTTGGGATACGATATATTATTTTTACTCTGAAATCTTTCGTGAATATCGCGGAGAGCCATCCTCCCATTAAAACACCGGATAATCGAATCTAACTGAATTGCTGTCATAGGGTTACGCATTTCAATCACCAGGACCCGCTTATGGCACGATCTTCGAGGACGTATCGAAAGCTCGAGATGTTTCTCCTTTGTATTATAGGAACTTTTTTCTACCACGATCAACGGATTTCTGGTCAGTTTCATATCCCAGCCGGCTTTTTCCGTATACGTAACAGCGTCCGCGGTACCGGTAAACGCATCGGCACCCCGATTTTCTCTTCCCGCCGGGATCAATCTCCACCCTGACTCACAGCTAAAGTTTCTACAGACCAGCGGCCGATGAGCATAGATAGTACAGATATTCTCAGCCGTCAGATATTCACACGAACCGTCGTTCTTCTTGCGCAGCCGGAATCCCCGCTGCACGCATGTACCTTTAGGATGTACGCACTCTTTCTTCGTTAAAGTACAATACGTCTCAGCCTTATATAAACCGGAACGGTATTCCTCCGTGTGTAAAGCAATATCCCACTGCCGGCAACACATCGACTGACAGGTATCCCGTAATTGCGCGCAAGAACCCTGTAAACGGAACAAATGCCGTTGCGGTAAAAAATACAGAGGCTCAGATCCTTTTTGCATACAATCTTTTGATAAACGCGCCGACATCAGGGCTTAAAACATAGTCCCGATCACAAGATCATTGCCTGTATGAGCAAAGAAAGTATCAACAGTACCCCAAAGGCCATATGCAGTTGGGCCGAAAACATATCTATCGCGGACAAAGCCGGCGGATCATCAGAAGAACTTTTTAGGATTATCCGGGCGTTCCTGACCGCAAGCGGGATACTTAAAAACGTCAAAAAAATCCAACCGGACACCGTTCCGCTGAAAAATAATAAAACGACACAAAAGTACGCCGCGCCGATAAGCGCCACCGTCATTCTCCCCGCAGCCTGATGGCCGATCCTATTCTCAAGAGTCCGGACCCCTGCCTGCAGATCATTCCTGATATCCCTGAGATTATTGGAGCTTAAGATCGCGGTGACCAAAAACCCGATCGGTAACGACAGATATAAAGCCTCCTGGCGATAACAACCGGTCATCGCAAAAAATGAGCCGATGACCATCAGCGGCCCCATGAGGATAAAAACCATGATGTCTCCTAATCCCCTATATTTATACCCGATAGGGGAACCGGTATAGAACAAGCCGCCGCAGAGCCCGGCTACACCCAAAACAAACATCGGGATGCCGCGAGCACTGACTAAGATCAACCCCAGAAGGAATCCTACAGCGAACAAAATATACCCTAATCTTAAGACCGTTTTCGGGTCCGCTAACCGGTCGACAAGGACCCGGCTTGAACCCAAGGTATGTTTCTGATCAACGCCTTTTTTATAATCAAAATATTCACTGACGACGTTCGTACCGGCATGAAATAACATCGCGCAAAGAAGCACGAGCGGAAAAAACGCCCATGCGACGGAGATTTTCAGGATAAGAGCGACACAGGCACCGGCCGTCACCGGGATCACCGAAGCGGTAAACGCGAACGGCCTGATCGCCTGAAGCCAAATCCGTATTTTTTTCATGCTAAAGACTCATTTGATCTTTTCGGCAATAGAATACAATACGCCTGCGGCGATCTGCGGCTTCGGAAACAGGAGCTTACGCGCAGATACCACAATATGCGTCTTCTTATCCGCGGTTTCTTTCAGTTTTATCTCGATACGGACTTTATTGACCGTGACTCGAATACTATGATGCGCACGGTCTTCCAACCCTACGGTACCCATCTGCTTGGCGACCGCCAGACTGGCTTGATAAGCCGTATCGATTCCGGCGGTAAATTCCTGCTGAGCGCTGTCTTTACTGATGAACGTCGCGGCTATCCCGACCGGCAGAATAGCCACACCGGTCAATGCCGCGACACCATAAATAGCCGCGCCGCGAATGCCGGCAGCTTTCATCGGTTCGGTCAATATCAACGCGGCTAATTGTTGCGCGCTGGTAATATGCTCATAATTCTTGTGGATATTGATATCATATACCTGTATTGCCGGTTCTTTGCTTACGGTATAATCCTTCATGACCAATCTCCCAATGCCCAGCTTCATCCGGTCGATCTGTAACGGCATCGGCTCGGCCTTCTTCCCCGGCTCTTCCTGTTTTGAAACGGCTAAAGAATCTACGTTCATCTTCCCTTCTTTATTCTTTTCTAAAACCAGTTCCTTAAGTTCGACCTCAACGCTTCTCAGATGTATTTTCTTTTTCAAGAGTGCTCCTAAGTCATAATCAACGAAAATCACCGGTATATCGGCTAAAATACCCGGGGGGAAACCTTTTGGATTATACAATTTCAAACCGCTGATCTTAACCGTCTGGCTCAAAACGCCTAAAGAAAACTGCTGAATCTGCACCTCGGTGCCGGTCACCCGCGACGCGACGAGCATAACCGTTGATTTTAAGATCTGATCTTTGAAATGAATCCCGAGAAAAAGAATACCGATAATGATAGCCCCGGAAATAAACAGTTTCTTCATACATTCCCTCCACCCACGGGCAAGCCCCATGGCCTTCTGCTAAACGGATACAGTAAACCCCTGATGAACGGCATTATAACATCCGAAACCGGATACGGGAAGAAGTGATATTCTGGAGGATCAGTACGTGGATAATCCGTGACCCGAGAGAGAATGGACCGGAACGTTTAAGACAACCCAACAGATGCAAGGTACAAAGATAATTCGCCCCTCTGTTTAGCGCATTTCTGCATACGCAAACGGGAGCTCAGTATCCCGCATCGAAACAAAATGAGCCTATCTGCTACGCCTTGCCGGCAGACCCGAGGACTTTCTCATTCTTATGTTTATACATCGCGATCAGTGCGTCGCGAGCCGGGCCTAAATATTTACGCGGGTCGAACTCCGCGGGTTTTTCGGAAAATAATTTACGGATTGCCGCGGTCATCCATAAACGGCCGTCTGAATCAATATTGACTTTACAGACCGCGGATTGGGCTGCTTTTCGCAGCTGATCCTCGGGAATACCGATGGAATCTTTTAGCGCGCCACCATTCGCGTTAATGATCTTGACCGCTTCCATGGGAACCGAAGAAGCGCCGTGTAAAACGATCGGGAATCCCGGGATCTTCTTTTCGACATCCTGAAGAATGTCGAAACGTAATTCCGGCGGGACAAGGACTCCCTCAGCATTCTTTGTACACTGTGCAGGCTTAAATTTATTCGCACCATGAGAAGTACCGATCGAGATCGCCAGAGAATCAACACCGGTCTTCTTGACAAAATCAACGACTTCTTCCGGCCGGGTATAGGTAGTATGTTCGGCGACCACGTCATCTTCGATACCGGCAAGAACTCCCAGCTCCCCTTCAACCGTGACATCATTTTTATGCGCAAGTTCGACGACTTTCTTAGTCAATTCGACGTTTTTCTCATAGGAATGATGTGAACCATCGATCATGACTGAAGAAAAACCCGTTTCAATACAGGATTGGCACAACTCATAGGTATCGCCATGATCCAAATGCAACGTCATCGGGATCTCTTTGAGCTTTTTCTCTTTCGCGTACTCCTTCATCATCTCGACCGCGCCTTTTGCCATGAATTTCAACAAGGTCTGGTTAGCATACTTACGGGCACCGCTGGAAACCTGCAAGATGACCGGCGACTGTGTCTCAACGCAGGCGATGACAATCGCCTGGATCTGTTCCATATTATTGAAATTATACGCGGGCACTGCATATTTCCCGGCCATTGCTTTCTTGAACATTTCTTTTGTGTTCACAAAACCCAGTTCTTTATACGATGTCATTGTTTTACTCCTTTTTTTAACACAGATGGTCATCCCTTTCAGGGATAATTCGCATAAACAATCTCTGCAAGCACTCCGTGCTTCATAGATTGTATGCTCATTACAGATTTAGATCCGCAGATAATCACAGATTTGAAGAAGTCATTATACGACTCAAATAAACACTGTCAAATATTTAATATCTTTGCAAAACGAAAAAACTAAGACTCTCTAAGTCTTTGAATGAATCTCCCCGGGCTAAAGCCCGGGGTTTCTGTATAATCCCTGCTCGGCTATATATGGCAAAATTCTCTTCGACAATTTTGCCAACCTCGCGGGATAATCGTACGCATTCATCCCAGGG
>Ga0172371_10000638_pt1 | contig 55164 bp, 46 predicted proteins | sample Lak12m_FD_114543 | JGI IMG/M metagenome (GOLD analysis project Ga0172371, IMG submission 114543) | Freshwater microbial communities from Kabuno Bay, South-Kivu, Congo - kab_022012_12m | ecosystem: Environmental > Aquatic > Freshwater > Lake | place: Democratic Republic of the Congo: South-Kivu... | reverse complement strand
CCATCGTCAGTTTTTGCGTCGTTTGCATCATCTGCATCAGCCACTGCATCGCCATCGTCAGTTTTTGCGTCGTTTGCATCATCTGCATCAGCCACTGCATCGCCATCGTCAGTTTTTCCATCGTTTGCGTCATCTACATCAGCTACATCGACCGCTGCGTCTCCATCGACCGCATCAGGCGCATCAGCTGTTGCATCAGCATCGTCTTTGTTTTCTCCTGTTCTACCTGGTGGTAGGTTAGTGTCATTATCTGCTCCATCAGATCCGTTCGTTGTGTCTATTGCAGGCATATAACATTTTCCTTCTTTCATAATTCCTGCGTCCGACTCACATTGATACTTGGCAAGCTTTGCATCAAGTTCTTCCGGGCTGAGCAAATCCGGTAAACATCCCGTAGCAACACTGCTAAGTCCGGCTAACATAGCTATTCTTGAGGCTCTTGTTCTGAATCGGTTCATTACAGAGTCCAATAATGTTGAGGGAGTGGATGAAAGTGGTCTTGTTGCATCTGCAGATGGTACTGCTTCTCGGTAGCTTGCTGTGTCTAATTTAGACATGATGGTTATATTATTTATATGTGGTTGTTTAATTTAACATAAGTTGATGGATTGCGCAAATGAATGTGGAGTTGATAGTTATAATAAAGGCTTTGTTCGTGGTCACCGGAAATTTTTGTTTTTGCCAAATTTGTGATATAAGTCTCTGGCTATGATTAAAATGCATCCAACGAAGCCTTATCTTATGGCGCATGCGGGTGGTAAGAAACACGGTAAGGAAAATTCAGTCAGATCGGTTAAAAATTGTGGCAAATATAAGCCTGATATTCTGGAATTGGATTTGAGAAAAAGTAGTGATGGCGTTTTGTTTTGCTATCATGGATTTCCGGATTTTCCGGTTTTCTTTTTTGCTTATTTCTTAAGGTTTTTTAAGTTTAGAACTATTCAAAAAATTCTGAAAGTTGATACTTTGAGAGATATTTTAAATGCAGTTAATTGGAAAACTATAGTTTTTCTCGATATTAAACAAACAAATATTACCGGTGAAGAAATTGATGGTATTTGTAAAAATTATCGAATGGAGTTTTGGTTGGCTTTTTATAGATTTAATTATTTTAGACTTTTGAAAGGAGATTTAGAAGACAGTTATAAATATATTTATAATTTTGGTTTTATAAATTTTAGAAAAGGTTTAAAAAAATTTAAAAAACATGGTTTGGATGCGATAAAGATATTCAGTTGGCAGTGTAATGATAGAAATATGAAATTATTGAAGGATTCCAGTACTGCCTATACTGTTCAGCCTTTGTTTACGAGTAGAAAGAAAATGAAGAAATTAATTAAGAAATATGGTACTCTTTGGATTGCGTTGGATGATATGAGAAAGCCGGAAAAGCTTTTGAGAACCAGATAAAATTTTATACTTTTGGAATGAGTGGGATTCAAGATCTTCAATTGGTTGATGATTATCTTGCTGGCGATGATGAATCCCTGCGTGTTTTGATTGAACGTTATACTAATCTCATTTTTGCCTTTGTTTCTAGATATGTAAGAGATGAAGATAGTGTTGAGGATGTGGTTCAGGAAGTTTTTATAAAGATGTGGAAAAATTTGGGAAATTTTGATAGAACCAAGAGTTTTAAGGTTTGGTTGTATGTGATAGCCAAAAATACGGCTTTGGATTTTTTGAAAAAGAAGAGAATTATTAATTTTTCTACTGTTGATGATGAGAAAATTTTTGAAATTGAAGATGTCAGACCTTTGCCGGATGAAATTTTACATAGCACCAATGAAGCTCATATACTTAAAACTGCTTTGAAAAAATTGCCTGCAAATTATTCTGAAATTTTATTGTTTTATTATAGAGATGGATTTAATTTTAGGGAGATTTCTGAATTAATTGGAAAGCCTTTGAACACAGTTAAAAGCTTACATTTTAGAGCTTTGAAAATGCTTAAGAAATTGTTAAGCAAATAATTTAATGCACCAAAATGATGTGCAGTGGCGTATTATTTAGTGATGAATCAAAAAATTTTTAAAAATTGGGAAGATAAAGTTGCTCCGCAAGGTTTGGCCAATAAGATTTTTTTGAATATTCTGCGTCGACAAGCAAGGGCTGTGCGTATTAGATTTTCATTATTTTTGGCGATTTTAACTTTGTCGATCGCGAGTTTTATTCCTGTAGTTTCGATGTTGTGGAGGGATTTGGTTGATTCAGGATCAACAAATTTCTTTTCAATGCTCTTCACGGATTTCTCTACGGCCGTGTCTGCAGGTTGGGATTTTGTTTTGGCTTTCTTCGAAAATATTCCTGTTTTGAGTATTACGGTTTTTCTTTTTGTGGTGTTTACAATGCTTCTATCTCTTTATTTTGTCCAAAAGGACGTTAAAAAAGTGTTTTACAATCAATATTCTTTAAAAATATAAGTATGAATACAAAACTTAAGTATGTGATTGCCGGTGTGGGAGTGGTAATTGTTTTATTGCTTACTTTTCAAGCTGGTGTGATGTTTGGTTATCATAGGGCGAATTTTGGTTATAGATGGTCTCAAAATTATGGTGATAATTTTTTCCCTAGACCGACGATGGGTTCTGGCATGATGGGTGGTTTTAATAATAGAGCGGAGTTGAAGGGACATGGTGCTTTTGGCGAGATCGTGAAAGTGGATGATTCCAGTATGGTAGTAAAGGGAAGGTATGAGGCTGAGAAAACCGTTACTTTGGATAAAAATACGGTGATTGAATCTGATGGTGGTGAGATAAAAGTGTCTGATTTGAAAGTGGGAGAGACGGTTTTTGTGATCGGTACGCCAAATGAGGCTGGTCAAATAACCGCAAAAGTGGTAAGAATGCTCTCTAATATTAATAATCAGAAATAGATATGTTTGAAATTTTGAAGACTAGAAAAAAAACTAGTATTTTTGGTGCGATACTAATTATCGCCGTTATTTATTTCTTTTTCTTTAGAAAAGGTGCGGTAACTGCCAATACTTATGTGTTGGGTAAAGTGGAAAAAGGCACAATTGTTAATTCCGTTTCCGGAAGTGGACAAGTGGTGGTTTCCAGCCAGGTGGATTTTAAACCTCAGGCATCGGGGAAAATAGTTTCTGTAAATGTGAAAGAGGGAGATAAAATCAGTGCTGGTACGGTAATAGCCGAAATAGATTCTACTGATGCTCAACGTGCGGTGCGTGATGCAAAATTGAACTTGGATAGTGCTCAAGTCTCCTTGGATAAAATTTTGAAACCTGCGGATGACGTGACTATCGCTCAGGCTCAAGATGCCGTCTCTCAGGCTCAACGTAATTTGGATCAGGCTACAAAAGATAGGGATCAGCAGAATTTGACCAATGATCAGGGGCAGAAAACAGCGTATGATAATGGTTATAATGCTGTTTCTAGTACTTATGTTGATTTATCTGTGATGATGGATGATTTAAAAGATGTGAAAAATGCTAAGTCTACATCAGGAGATGATTTAATATCGTCATATGGATTACTTTTAGGTTCAGATTCAAAATTGATTAAGCAATTTCAGACGGATTATGATTTAGCTTATAGTAAATATAATGATTCATTAGTGCTTTTCAAAAGTGTTGTAAGGAATTCTAATCCTCAGGATATTTATAAATTAGTTTCTAATACGACAGATGTAACGGTTGCTGTATCTGCGGATTTAGAGGATGCCAGAAATATGTTAGATGCTGTAGTTAATAGTGACGGTTATAAAAATTTGTCTATTTATGGTCAGGCTGAGCCGTTTAAGACGACGGTGATTGCTGATATACAGAAGGTTAATTCTCACATAGTAGCTTTGCAATCTGTTAAAGTTGGCATGGACTCCTCAGATCAAAATAACCCCATCAATCAGAAGAAAAAAGAGGATGCGGTGACTTTGGCTCAGGAAACTTTGAAAGAAAAACAAAGTGCTTTGAGTAAATTGCAGGAGCCGGCGGATGTGCTTGATGTTAAAAGTCAAAAATTGGTGATTGAACAACGTCAAAACTCTTTGAATGACGCGGAATCAAATTATGGTGATTATTTTGTGACTTCGCCTTTTGATGCGGTGGTCGCGAAGACCAGTGTAAGCGTCGGAGATATGGTTTCTTCCGGCACAACAGTTGCTACTTTGATTACAACCGATATGCAGGCACAGGTTTCATTAAATGAAGTGGATGCTGCAAGCATTAAAGTTGGTGATAAAGCTACGATGACTTTTGACGCCATTCCGGATTTGACGATCACCGGTAAAGTTTATCAAATTGATACTTTGGGAACTGTAAGCCAAGGTGTGGTGACTTATAACGCTAAAATAGTTTTTGATACACCTGATGATAGAGTGAAACCTGGAATGAGCGTGAGCGCCGATATTATTACTAATGTCAAAGATGATGCTCTGGTTATTCCAAATTCAGCTCTTAAAACTCAAGGAAATAATACTTATGTGGAAGTTTTGGATCCTTCTTTGGTAAGTAGTACCGATTTGCAAACTGGAAGGGTGACGTTGATTACCGTTCCTAATCAAGTAAATGTTGAAATTGGTGTCTCAAATGACACTCAAACTGAAATTGTGAATGGTTTAAATGAGGGAGATCAAATTATTACTCAAGTTATTTCCAGTGCGGCTCAATCTAATGCATCTGGAGCTTCGGCTGTTAGAATTCCTGGCTTGGGTGGTGGTACTGGTGGTGGAGGAGCTAATCGTGGCGGTGGTGGTTTTGCCAGAGGTGGATAATTTAAATAAACGCGTGGTTTTATGTTGGAATTAAAAAATATTACAAAAACATACGAAAGTGCCGACGTAAAAACCAATGTATTGAAAGGTATAACTTTTGATATCAAGGATGGTGAATTTATTGCGATCATGGGCCCATCCGGATCGGGAAAATCTACTTTGATGCATATTTTGGGAGCTTTAGATGCGGCGACAAGCGGAGAATATTTGCTGGATGGTAAGAATATTTCTGAATTTTCTGAAGATCAATTGGCTGAAATTAGACGTAATAAAATAGGCTTTGTTTTTCAGGCGTTTAATTTGTTACCTCGCGCGACTGTACTGAGAAATGTGATGTTGCCTTTGGTTTATGCCGGAGTTCCTGAAAAAGATCGTGCTAGGATAGCGAAACAAGCGCTTCTGTCTGCGGGAATGACGGAAGATAGATGGTATCATCATTCTAATCAAATTTCCGGAGGTCAAATGCAACGCGTGGCTATCGCGCGCGCTTTAGTGAATAATCCGACATTGATTTTGGCCGATGAACCTACGGGAAATCTGGATTCTAAGACTGGAGCTGTAGTTTTGGGTACTTTTCAGAGATTGAACAAACAAGAGGGAAGGACAATTGTCTTAATTACGCATGAATTGGATGTGGCTGAACATGCCGATAGAATTATACATTTGAAAGATGGCGTGATTTTAAAAGATGGCGATGGCCATAATAAACGAATAGCTAAACACGAAGACTATGAAGATAACTGATTTTTTTTATGAAACATTTGCGGCTGTCGCTGTGAATAAAGGACGTTCCGGTCTGACGATTTTGGGTATCGTGATTGGTATTGCTTCCGTTATCGCGATGGTTTCAATAGGGCAGGGAGCTCAACAATCCATTCAGAATAGTATTCAATCCATAGGTTCGAATTTGATTTTGGTTGTGCCGGGAGCTCAGAGAGGTTTTCAAGTCAGTTCCGGACGTGGATCGGCTCAAAGTTTAAAAATGGAGGATGCGGATGCAATTCAAAAGCAAGTTTCAGGTGTGGCCGCGGTGTCGCCTGAACTGTCTCGTCGATATCAGGTAACTGCTAAAGGTAAAAATACTAATACCACTGTGCTTTCCGCTTCAGCTCAGTATTCAGTGGTTCATAATTTAGAAATCGATCAAGGAAATTTTTTCACCGATGGACAAGTTAAGTCCATGAATAAAGTGGCTATTTTGGGTCCGACTACCAGAGATGATCTTTTTGGTGCTGGTTCAAATCCTGTGGGTAGCACAATTAGAATTAATAAAATAAATTTTAAGATCATAGGTGTGACTAAATCCAAAGGTGGAAGCAGTTTCGCAAATCAGGATGATATGATCTATGTGCCTATTTCCGTGGGTATGAAATTTTTGGCCGGTACGGAATATCTTGGAGATATAAGTGTGCAAGCGCAGAGCCAGGATGTTTTGCCGACTGCGCAGCAAGAAATTACGGATTTGCTTTTACAAAGACATAAAATTACAAATCCCGATTTGGCTGACTTTACGGTGGTAAATCAATCGGACATTGTGGCGGCGGCTTCTTCGGTAACAGGTGTGTTTACTTTATTATTGGCTGCAATTGCCAGTATTTCACTTTTGGTTGGAGGTATTGGAATTATGAACATGATGCTTACGACGGTTACTGAACGTACGCGTGAAATCGGTTTGAGAAAAGCGATAGGAGCGACACGTTTTGATATCAGTGTGCAGTTTTTAGGTGAAGCGATTTTGCTTACTTTTAGTGGAGGTGTTTTTGGGGTTTTGTTTGGTATGTTGATTGCTTATGTTGTCAGTTCCGCTTTCGGCATTGCTACCGAAGTGTCTTTATCATCAGTGATTATGGCTTTCAGTGTTTCGGCGGGTATTGGAATTGTTTTTGGATATTATCCCGCTAAGAGAGCGGCGAAAATGAATCCTATAGAAGCTTTGCGTTACGAATAAATTTTTAACAATATATATTTTTTAAACAAAAAAATTATGAAAAAAAATTCGATTGTAATTACTGTTGCAGTTGTGGTGGCGATAGCCGCATTCTTTGGCGGAATGAAATATGGGGAATCTCAGAGTTCTGCACAGAAAACTGGGGCTAACTACGGTCAACAAGGTCAAGGTGGTAGATTTGGTGCAGGAACCAATGGTAATAGACAAAAAGGCGGTAATTTTACCGTAGGAGAAATTTTGAGTATGGATGACAAGAGTGTTACTTTGAAATTGCAAAACGGCGGTTCAAAGATAGTTTTATTGTCTGATAAAACTCAAATCATGAAATCCGTCGAAGGTTCAAAAACTGATCTCAAAAATGGATTGAATTTAATGATTATTGGTGCGACAAATAGTGATGGTAGTGTGACTGCCGATACTATTCAAATCAGACCGGCTACTACAAAATAAATTGGTCTATTTATTATCGATACCGACGGCTTCCTGGATATTTCCGAAGCCGTCTTTTTTGAGTAATTCGGCTAGTTCGATATTGATTTGGCTGATTAACTGTGGACCTTCGAAAATCATGCCGGTGATGAGTTCGAGGAGAGATGCTCCGAGACGAATTTTTTTGTAGGCATCTTGAGCTGAAAATATTCCGCCGCAGCCAATAATTGTGTATTTACCTTTGGTTTTTTTGTAGATAGTGGCGATCATTTTATTGGCCAATGCTTCTACCGCTTTGCCACTGATTCCTCCGTCTTTTGGCACTTTTTTTTCTAAAATTTTAAGATTTTCACGTTTTTTTGTGAGATTTGTGCAAATGAATCCGCTGATGTGATGCTTTTTTGAAATTTTGAGGATATCATCAATTTGTTCTTCTGAAAGATCAGGAGCGATTTTTATGAAAACAGGTTTTTTTGTGGGATATTTTTCCAGAGCGGTGAAAAGTTGATCTAGTTTTTTCGCATCATGAAATGGCTCTCCGCCAAAGGTGTTTGGACAGCTGATGTTGATTGTAAAGTAATTTCCAATATGCAAAAAATTACGATAGGCTTTTACATAATCAACAATTCCAGTTTCGGTATTTGTGGTGGCTTTGCAATTGGTTTTGGCGATATTGATGCCAATTGGAATTTTAAATTTTTTGCCTGCCAATCTTGCGCTGATTTTTTCACAACCGTCATTTTTTAATCCGTAATAAACGACGAGTGCTTGTGATTTTATCAGACGCCAGAGTCGTGGTTTTGGGTTGCCGATGCATGGTTCACCTGTGATGGATCCTACTTCTTCAAATCCAAAACCGACTTCCGGAATTATTTTGGTGAGTTCGGCGTTTTTATCAAATCCGGCCGAAAGACCAATGGGATTTTTGAAATGAATTCCGTGTATTTTTTGACTGAGAATTTTCTGTTCCGGATTATTGAAAAAAAATGATGTTAGGCCTCTGGTGACCATGTTTGATCCTAAAATTTTTCCGGTGATGGTGAAAAAATCATGTACTTTTTCCGCGTCAAAAAGGAAGAAAATTCTTTTGAAAACGTTGCGGTAGAAAAAACCGAAAATTGAATTTCTGAATTTGATTAATGAATTCATTTAGAGGCCTTTTATCTGATTTTTTACATCTTTTTTTGCTAGGAAGGCTTTTATAACATCGAAAGATGCTGAGTACATTTTGTCCATTGAATCGTCCGCGTAAAAAGCGATGTGAGGGGTGATGATGACATTCGGCATGTCGATAAGCACTTTGTTGGATTTAATGTTGTTTTCGTGTTCCAATACGTCGAGAAACGCATAAGAAATTTTCTTGGATTTTATTCCTTTTACCAGATCTTCCGTTTTAATAATGTCGCCGCGAGAAGTGTTTACGATGACTACGCCGTTTTTCATTTGAGCGATGCTTTTTTTATTGATCAAGTGTTTGGTGCTGGGGATAAGTGGGCAGTGCAGAGTGATGATGTCCGCTTTTTTAAATAAGTTCGTAAGGCTGACGTAGCTGAAATGATTTTCCATGGCGGCGTTTTCATCCGGAAAAGGATCGCTGGCAATGACATTCATAAGAAAACCAAGACTGGCGATGCGCGCCACATTTTTTCCAATTTTGCCTGTGCCTATAACACCGAGAGTCTTACCTTTTAAAGCTATGCCGCGCAGTCCGTCCCAATTGAATTTTTTAGTTTTTTCCACTCTGTTGTCGCCTTCTTCCACATGGCGCAACCCAGATAATAATAGAGCGAAAACGTGTTCGGCGATAACGTGTGAGCCATAATCCGGGACATTGCAGACGAGGATTTTTTTCTCTTTAGCCGCTTGAAGATCGACGTGATCGTAACCTACGCTTCTGGTGATGATTAATTTTAAGTTTGGTAAGGCATTGATAATTTTGCGGGTTACTTTGCTGTAAATGAAAACGCACAATACTTCGGCGTTTTTACATTCGCTGATAATTTCTTTTTCAGACAAAACTTTGGAAATTATTTTAGCGTGAGGAAATTTTTTTAATATCGAAGCTTTATCTTCTGGATCGACCTCGAGGAAGAAGATATTTTGATTATTTTTCATAAGGAAATTGGATAAACTATTTTGATAGTATATTAAAAAAACCGTGGCCGCAAATTGCTGACCACGGTTTTAAAATTTTGTGTAAAATTATGGTTTCAAGAACTTAACGAGGAGCAGAGCAACGATATTGATAATTTTAATCATTGGGTTGATAGCAGGACCAGCTGTATCCTTGTATGGATCACCGACTGTGTCTCCAGTTACTGCAGCCTTGTGAGCTTCAGAACCTTTACCACCATGAGAACCTTCTTCAATATATTTTTTAGCATTATCCCAAGCGGCACCACCGGTTGTCATAGAAATTCCTACGAAAATTCCGGTAACGATTGTACCTACTAGTAAACCTCCGAGAGCTTCAGCGCCAAGTCCGAGACCAACAAGGATTGGAACAAGTACTGGAAGTAGAGCTGGAATGATCATTTCTTTGATGGCGGATTTTGTAACGATATCCACACAACGAGAATAATCAGGTTTGTTTTCACCGGACATAATTCCTTTAATTTCCTTGAACTGACGACGAACTTCCATTACTACGGCTTTTGCGGCTTTACCTACGGCTGACATAGCCATGCTCGCAAATAAATATGGAAGCAGACCACCGATTAAAAGACCAACTAATACTTTAGTGTTTGAAAGATCGAAAACTGTGCTGATACCATTGGCAGCTAATTCTTGCGTATAGGCAGCGAAAAGTACCATGGCAGCGAGACCTGCAGAAGCAATAGCGTAACCTTTGGTTACAGCTTTTGTAGTATTTCCTACTGCGTCCAAAGGATCAGTTACTTCACGAACGTCTTTTGGCATACCGGACATTTCAGCGATACCACCGGCATTGTCAGTGATAGGACCGAAAGCATCGATAGCTACGATACTACCTGTGAGAGAAAGCATAGACATTACGGCAAGTGCGATTCCGTAAAGACCAGCAAGTTTGAAAGCAATAAGAATAGCAGCCACAATCACTATTACTGGAAGTGCGGTTGATTGCATACCAACAGCAAGACCCTGGATGATGTTTGTACCATGACCTGTAGTGGAAGCTTCAGCAATTTGTTTTACTGGAGCATATTTTTTATCTGTGTAGTATTCAGTAATTACTACCACAGCGGCTGTAACAGCGAGACCGATCAAAGCGGCATAGAAAAGATTCATTACGTCGAATTGACCGTTTCCAGCCATCAAGGTTGTAGTGATAGGGTAGAAAGCGGCAGCAGAAAGTACACCTGTAGTGATCAAGCTCTTATAAAGAGCACCCATGATATTCTTCTTTTTACCGAGACGTACGAACCAAGTACCGATAATTGTAGTAATGATAGAAGCGGCACCGATTACGAGTGGATAGATGATGGCGTTTTCAAATCCCGGGAATACAGTGTGTCCGAGAAGGATTACAGCGATAGCGGAAACTACATATGTTTCGAAAAGATCCGCAGCCATACCAGCACAATCGCCTACGTTGTCACCAACGTTGTCGGCAATTACACCAGGATTACGTGGATCGTCTTCCGGAATATTACTTTCGATTTTACCAACCATGTCTGTTCCCACGTCAGCACCTTTGGTGAAAATGCCACCACCGAGACGAGCAAATACTGAGATCAAAGAAGCGCCAAATGCGAGACCGGCAAGGGCAGAGAGATCTTTAGTGAATAAGTAGAAAGCAGAAACAGAAAGAAGTCCGAGACTGGCTACAAATAAACCTGTTACTGAACCACCCTGGAAAGCCAAGCTGAGGGCTGATTTTAATCCTTTTCTTGCAGCTTCAGCAGTGCGGACGTTTGCACGAACAGAAATGTGCATACCTACGAAACCAGCTACAGCAGAAAGTACCGCTCCGATCACAAAACCGATCATTGAATTTGTTGAAAATTTTGCGAAATACATCAAAGCGAGAATCACTACGGCAAGGATACCTACAGTCTTATATTGACGGCCGAGGTAGGCTTTTGCGCCGGCTTGAATAGCGGCGGCGATTTCGAGCATTTTACCCGAACCGGATGGCTGTTTGAGAATTCTGATAATGAGGAATGTTCCGTAGAGTAAGCCTAGAATGCTTGCTCCAATACTTGCGTAAAGTAGTGTGGTTGCGTCCATGTGGGGATTTTTAAAAATTAAAAGATAGTTTAGAGCGGCCTTTTATTTGAGCCTGCCTGCCGGTAGGCAGGGCCTAACTGATTATAGGGAGCTGATTATTAAGTGCAAGGGAATTTGACATTTGCTTGACCTGATTTGCAAATAAGGTTTAGCATGCGCCTCCTAACTTTTAAAAAATAATTTATGGCAGAAAATAAATTAGATATTCCAGATAATGGAGATTTTGTTAATATGTCTACTCATACTGAGCATCCAGATTTTGTGCGAGGTCTTGAGAGTGAGGTAGGCGTATCTGGCATGATACCGTGGGCTGGCCAGTATGCGCCTGGCGTTGTGGTTGATTCACGTCAAGGTTTTGAAGTTTTGACTGGTAATGGTGAAAGATGTGTTGATCAACATCAGGGTATTTTATCAATGTCTATGGGTTGGGCTAATCCGGCGATTGAAAAAGCGATTAGTGATTTCCACAGTAGATTTTCAGGTGTGGATATGGTTGATACGACTCAGTTATCACATCCGGCTGTTAGGTTGAAATTGGAATTGGTAAGGGCCTTGAAACCATATGGTGACTTTAGAGCTTTATTGGCGGCTACAGGTACGAGTGCAAATAACCAAGCACTACGTTTGTGCATGGGAGCTTTAGGTGGAGAAGATGCTACACAACTTATTGTAATGGAAGGTGGATATGGTGGAGCGGATTTGGCTATGAATGCTTTGTGTGAAGCTCCAGGTTGGAGAGGAGTTACTTCTCTGGAATCCGGTGCTTTAGTTCTAAAAAGAGATGGTAGTAATTTTGATGAAGTTTTTAAAGCTATTCCGCAAGGTAAAAAACCTATTTGGCATACAGAGGATGGTCAGCAAGGTGTAGGTGGTTTTCATGTACTTGATGCTAAATTGTTGCAGGCAATTGCGGAGGAGGTGACTCGGAGAGGCGGTTTGAAAATTTATGATAATGTTCAAGCTTTTGTCAGAAATGGAGCAGGACTTATTGGTTTGGATAGATGGGGTGATAGGAATAATCCTGCTCATCGTCCTGATGCGGTTACTTTTGCCAAGGGTTTGGGAAATGGTAGACCAGTAGCAGCCGCGATGATTAGTGAGAAAGTTTTGCAAGCTGTCAAGGATAGTGGAAAAACTGGGAATACTTTTGATACTTTTTCTCAACCGACTGATGGTTTGATTTCCGGTATTGGAGTTTTACAAATGGCTCAGAAACATCGTTTGTGGGAAAATGTCGCTGAGCGCGGAGAAGATTATAAGGCTAGATTGGCAGATCTTCCTGGCAATCATCCTGCTGTGCAGGAAGTTTTTGGCCAGGGTGGTTTGATTGGTATTCGTTTGGCTACGGGAGCACAAGTAATTAAAGCTTTAGAGCTTGCTCCAAAACACAGAATTCTTTTTGCGAAAGGTGGTTCTGCTGGAGAGATTATTAGAGCCCCTTTGCCATTTAATGCAACTGAAGGTTTTGTTGAAGAAGCAACTGGTAGAATGAGAGAAGTTTTGGCGAAAGTTGCTTAGGAAATGGCTTATTAACTTGATAATATTCGCTAAAAAGTCTGCCCGGGCAGACTTTGAGAATAATATTTTTTTAATAAATCGACTTGGTGACCTGAACCTTATTAAGCTAGAGTGTTGCTATAATTTTATTCCATGGATAAAAAGTGCAGTAAATGCGGGGCGGATTTTGAGGTAGCAAAAGAGGATTTGGATTTTTATGCGAAGATGTCGCTGATTTTTGACGGTAAGAAATTTCAGATTCCGGCGCCGGAGATGTGTCCGGAGTGTCGCATGAAGTTACGCATGCTTTTTCGCAATGAAAGTTCGCTTTATCATAGAAAATGCAGTAAAACCGGTCAGAAGATTATTGCGATGTATGATGAAAATGTGCCATTTCCGGTTTATTCGCCTAAGGAATGGTTTGGTGATAGCTGGGATGCGCGGGATTACGGACAAGATTTTGATTTTTCGCGCGGATTTTTTGAGCAGTTTATTGAACTGAGGAATAAAGTGCCGCATCTTTCGCTGATTTCTTCCAATAATCAAAATTGTGATTTTTGTAATATCGTGGGTGAGTGCAAGGATTCTTATCTTATTTACGGTTCCGTTTATTGTGAGAATTGTCTTTATGGTAGTCCTTTTAAATGTAGAAAATGTGTTGATTCTCTAGTCCTTCGAGATTCGGAATTGTGTCTGGAATGTGTTGATAGTGAGAAATTATATAATTGTGTTCATTGCCAGAATTGCAGTAATTCTCACGATTTAAAATTTTGTGATGCGGTGCATAATTGTGCGGATTGTTTTGCTTGTGTGAATCTTAGCCACAAACAATATTGTATTTTTAATGAGCAATATACTAAGGAGGAATATGAAGGTCATTTGGCGAAGTTGGATCTGAAAAAAGAGGGGATGCTGAAAATGGTGATGGCTAAATTGAAGGAGTTAAAAATGGAATTGCCACAGCGTTATTATATTGGGACAAATAATGAAGATGTCTCTGGAAATTATATTTTTAACTCTAAAAATTGCCATGAATCTTATGGTTTGGGAGAATGCCGAGATGTGAAGTATTCTTACCAATTATTGAAACTGGATGATGCTCAGGATGTGAACAATGGTGAGTATGGTGAACTGATTTATGATGTGATGGCTTTGTTTAATACTGTCAGTCGCAGCGCGTTTTGTTACTTTATCTGGGATCAGATTGATAGTCTATATTATTGTGGAATGTGTAATAAAAATGTGAGAGATTGTTTTGGTTGTATAGGACTTAAACACGCGCAATATTGTATTTTTAACAAACAATATTCCAAGGAAGAATATGAAAAAATTGTGGCGAAAATTATTGAGCATATGATGCGACCCGTCAAAGCCGGGCAGGCAGGTGAATGGGGTCAGTTCTTTCCGGCGAGTGTTTCGACTTTTGCCTACAATGAATCGGTGGCAAGTGAATATTATCCAATGACGAAAGAGCAGGCTATGAAAGCTGGTTTCAGCTGGAAAGAAATGGAGGGTTCTGAGAATGCCGGGGCGACTGATGCGGTGATTTGTGAGGTGACCGGAAAACCTTTTAGAATAATTCCACAGGAGAAAGCGATGTATGAAAAGTTTGGCTTACCATTGCCGAAACGTTCACCAAAGCAGAGGCATATTGATCGCATAAAAATGCGCAATCCGATGAGGCTTTGGGAGAGAAAATGTGATCATTGTGGAGTGATGATGAAAACTTCTTTTTCACCGGAAAGGAAAGAAAAAGTTTATTGTGAAAAATGCTATCGCGAGGCGGTTTATTAAGAAATTTTCATGCCGGATATAAAAAGAAAATGCAGGGTGAGCGGAAAAGAGTTTGTGATCACCGAATGGGAACAGGAATTTTTGGTGAAGAGGAATTTGTCTTTGCCGACGCTTTGCGTGGAGGAGAGTCATCGTCGTAGATTGGCTTACAGAAACGAGCGAAGACTTTATAAGGACACTTGTGATTTGACCGGGAAGTCGATGATTTCCCTCTATTCACCAAATAAAAATTTTAAAGTTTATTCCCAGGAAGCTTGGTGGAGTGATGATTGGGATTCACGTAGCTATGGACGCAATTACGATTTCAATAAGCCGTTTTTTGAGCAATTTCAGGCATTGAAGAGAGAGGTGCCGAGGCTTTCTTTAATGAATATGAAGGCTGAAAATAGTGAATTTTGTAACGTTACTACTTCGAATAAAAATTGTTATTTGGTTTTTGGAGGCGATTATAATGAGGATTGTATTTATAGTGTTTTTTGTTTTCACTCAAAAAATTGCAGCGACTTATATTGGGTAAATAGAGCGGAGCTTTGTTATGAATGTGTGGATTGTGATGATATTTATAATTGTCGATTTTGTGCGCATACTTACAATTCCAGAGATAGTGATTTTTTATTTGATTGCAGAGGTTGTAGTGATTGTTTTGGGTGTGTAGGTTTGCGCAATAAGCGATATTGTTTTTTCAATAAGCAATATTCAAAAGAAGAATATCAAACAAAGGTGGCTGATTATGATTTGAGATTTCATGAAAATTTAAAACGTGCTGAAGAAGATTTTTTAAGATTTAAAATTGAGAAGCCAAATCGTGCCAATTTTATTATCAGCTGTGAGAATTGTAGTGGAAATAATTTAATTAATTGTAAAAATTGCTTTGATTGTTTCGATGTGGATGGTTCGGCTGAGGATATGAGATCTATTATTTTGGCCGGTTGGAACGTTCAGAACCTTTTGAGGACAGATCACTCCGGGCATGGAACACATGATATTTATGAGGTGCAGAGCGCCGCTAGCAGTGTGAATTCTTATTTTGGAACTTATGTTTGGAATAGTTACGATACTTTCTATTGTGACATGGTGGTGAATAATTCGCATGATCTTTTTGGCTGCTGCAACATGAAAAAGTCGGCTTATTGCATTCTCAATAAACAGTATTCGAAGGAAGAATATTTTGATTTGAAGGCGCGGATTATTGAACACATGAAATCCACGGGTGAATGGGGTGAATTTTTCCCGATTCGAAATTCGCCTTTTGCTTATAATGAGACGATTGCCAATGATTATTTGCCGCTGACCAAAGACGTTGCTCTGAAAGCGGGTTTACAGTGGCAGGATGAGGAGTTGAAAAAGATGGGTAGTGGCGACAAAGTGCCGGATTCGATTGATGAGGTGGGTGAGGATATTTATGGAAAAACTTTTGTGTGTGCGGAAACTGGTCGCCCTTACAAAGTGAATGAAACGGAAATAAAATTGTATAAAAGATTGAGTGTGCCGGTGCCGATTTTGGCTCCGGAGACGCGCAATGTGGCACGTTTTAATTCCAGAAATCCATGGAGGAGTTGGCAGCGCAAATGTGCAAAATGCGGTATGTCGGTGAATAGCAGTTTCGCTCCAAATAGACCGGAAGTGGTATATTGCGAAAAGTGTTATATGGCGGAGGTTTATTAAAATTATTTTTATGGATAAAAAATGCAATCAGTGTGGTAGGGCATTCAAAGTTCCTCAAGAGGATCTGGATTTTTACAAAAAAATAGCTGTGAAAATTGGGGGGTGAGGCATTGGAAATGACGGCTCCGACGCTTTGTTTTGCTTGTCGTCACCAAAAACGTTTGGCTTTTCGTAATGAAAGTACTTTTTATAAGCGGAAATGCGATTTGACCGGAGAAAATATTATAGCTGTTTATCCGCAGGAGAGTCAGTATAAAGTCTATTCGCAGAAAGCTTTTTGGAGTGATGATTGGAATGCACTTTTATATGGACGAGACTTCGATTTTTCACGACCATTTTTTGAACAATTTGCTGAATTGATGAAAGTTGTTCCTCGTTTGTCGGTGATAAATAAACAATCTGAAAATAGTGATTATTGCAATTATTCTTTTGCCAATAAAAATTGTTATTTGCTCTTTGGTTCGCATTATGAAGAGGATTGTTTGTATGGCGGATATTCCACGAAAAATAAAAATTGCATGGATTATTTTTGGGTTTATGGCAGCGAACTTTGCTATGAGGCGGCTTTCTGTGGGAATTGCTATAAATGTGCTTTTATTGAACGTAGTGAGCAATCTAGCGAGTGTTATTTTTGCTATGATTTGAAAGGTTGTAAGAATTGTTTGTTTTCCAGTGGTTTGCGCAATAAGCAATATTATATTTTTAATCAACAAAAAACGAAAAAAGAATATGAAGATTATTTTGCAAAATTAAAAATGTCTTCCTATTCTCAACTGGAAAAATTGAAAGAAGGTTGGGCGGATTATAAAAGAAAAAATGTAATTTTTAGGGATGTCTATCAGGTGAATTGTCAGAATTGTGAGGGCACAAATATGCAAAATTCGAAGAATTTAAAGGGCTGTTTTGCCTGTTCGGACTGTGAAGACTGTAGTTATGGATTTCAAATGGATGCAACTTATTCTTCTATAGATTGTAGCCAGATGGGTTATGATCGTTGTGAGCTTTGCTATAATGCGATAGGAAATAACGGAACTTTTCATGGTTTTTGTGAGGATTCTTGCTGGCATTGTAGTGATATTTACTATTCCAATTTGTGTTTTTCTTCGAGAAATTGCTTTGGTTGTGTGGGTTTGAGGCAAAATGAATATTGTATTTTGAATAAACAGTATAGCAAGGAGGATTACGAGAAATTAGCAGCAAAAATTGCTGAACATATGCGAGCGGAATGGGGAAAATTTTTTCCGGCTGAACTTCGACCTTTTGCTTTTAATGAAACTTTGGCAATGGAGCAAAGTCCAATGACTAGAGAAGAAGTTTTGAAATTAGGGTGGAAGTGGAGAGATGATGGGGATCAAGGACAAAAGTTCGATTCGGATTATGTTGTTCAGGATGATATTTCAGAAGTAGATCGAGATATTTTGAATAAAGTTTTGAAATGTGAAGTGACTGGAAAACCGTATAAAATTGTTCCGCAAGAATTGGATTTTTACAAAAAAATGAAATTACCGATTCCGAGAATTGTGCCTAAGGAAAGGTTGAATCGAAGATTTCAATTTAAAGCTAAACATCGTTTGTTTGATAGAAATTGCGGTAATTGTGGCGAAGCGATTGAAACTCCTTACTTGAAGCAGGATGCAGAAAAAGTATTCTGCGAGCAATGTTATTTGAAAATTGTATATTAGTTTTCATGATTGATTTTTGGTGATATAGTTTTTTTGTAATATTATTTTAACCTCAATTTTTATGATGTCTTATCTAAGTGGTTTCGGCGGATGGTATTTACATGGATTTTTCTGTTTGGCTTTAGTGGTGGGATTGGTGCTTTTGGTTGTGTGGATGGTGAAAACAATGAATGTTAAACAGCTTTTATATTGGGCTTTGATTTTGATTGCTGCCGGAGTTTTGGGCGTTGTGCTCAGCTCATACGGTTTTAGAGGAATGATGAATCCATATTTACAAAATGGTAGTTATTACGGTGATTATAGATAGTAAATCTATGAAGAGAACCTTCATTTGGAGTTCAATTTTATTTTTTGTGGCAATAGTCATTACTTATCTTTCGGTAGTGACGGATTTTGATTGGAAATATTTTCAATTTTTGAAAAATTATAATTTATTGCAGAAAATATTATTCCCAGCAGTAATGATTGGTGGTTTTTTACCAATGATTTTATCTTTAATGGTGATGATTTTATTTTGGAAGTTTAGATCAAGAAATTGGTTTAAAAAAATGATCAAGATTTTTTTTGCTTTAGTGTTTGCTGTCATTATTGATTCAATTTTAAAATCAATAACCGGTCGACCAGCACCTTCGATGGCTGTGGGATTGATTGATAATAGCCAAATTTTTAAATTTGGTTTTATGCGTGGTGGAATTTTTTGGGGTTGGCCGTCGGAACATGCCATGGTGGCGTTTGCGATGTCTACGGTTTTTGCAAAATTGAATTCGTCAAAGTGGTATTGGCCATTGTTGGCTTATTTATATGGTTTTTATATTGCCACCGGCGTTTCTTTAAGAATTCATTGGTTTAGTGATGCCTTGTCCGGAGTTCTAATCGGATACGCGATAGGGCTTTTGATTGTGAATTTTAAAAGTAAATTGTTTGGCAATAATATTGTGGTTAATAATGGCTAGACAATGCGATTATTTTAGTTTAGAATTGAGGTCTGTTTATGAAAAAAAAGTTAATAATTAATTCGGTAGTTATAATTGCCTTGCTTGTAAATTTTACTTTTACGGCGAATGCTTTTTCTGATGTCAAAGGTGATGAATGGTATTCTCCTTATATAGGCGTTTTAATTTCAAAAGGAATTATTGATGGTTCTAAGCCAACATTTGATCCTTTGATGCATGTGACCAGGGATGTGGCGGCAAAAGTTATAGTAAAGGCAATGGGGTATGCCGATGCTGATTTGATTGTACCTTTGAATCCTTCTTTTACAGATGTTTCCAAATCTTCTTGGGCGTATCCATATGTGGAAACGGCAAGGTCTTTGAAATTGGTTTCGGGTTATGGAAATGATTTATATTTGCCAAACAAAGAGGTCAGTCGTGCTGAATTTGCAATCATGATCATGAGAGCTTTTCAGTTAACAAAGAATTCAAAGGAATTGGTGTCTTTCGTTGATGTGAAGCCAACGGATTGGTTTTATGATGCTGTAGGAAGTGCTCAGTCTTGGTCGATTATCAATGGTTATCCCGGAGGCTTATTTTTGCCAAATAGTCCAATAAATCGTGCAGAGATGTCAAAGATGATTAGCTTGGCTATGAAAGTGCCTAAAAATACTCAACCGGTTTCAAATCAACCGACTAGTGGTAAAGATGTAGTTATTGCTAAACCGGTCGAAACAGGTACGACGAATACTTATAATGGTCCATCTACTACCGGAGCTACATCTGAAACTGGCAGTACTCCTAGTACAAATACTACATCCGGCACAGGTGGCACATCCGACACAGCAAACTTAAATTTATTTTCGGAAGATTTTTCTACTTATAGTTTGCAAAATTATACTGATGGTAATTCTTTCGGTTCGTGGCTTGTGCAATTTGCCGGTTTTGGCAATGTAGGTATTGAAGATGATGGTGGCAATAAAGTTTTGAGTTTATCTCCCCAAGCGGCTGATTCTGCAGGCGTTACGCATGCGGCTTTGGTGACAGGACCTTCATATTCCGGAAGTATTCAATTGGAGGCAAAAATGATGACCGTGCAGCAATTACGCACAGGTTCTACTCCAAATCCATGGGAGATTTTCTGGATGGTTTGGAATTATTCAGATAATGATCATTTTTATTATTTTATTCCGAAAACCAATGGTTGGGAATTGGGTAAACGTGATCCGAATTATCCTGGTGGTCAACGTTTTTTGGCTACTGGAAGCGACAAGACTTTTCCGGTTGGTAAGTGGTATGATGTAAAAATTCAACAAGATACTGGCAATAAAATTGCAGTTTGGGTTGATGGAGTGCAGATAACTTCTTTTACAGATTCTGAAACTCCATATACTTCCGGCAAGGTGGCTTTTTATACGGAAGATGCTCATGTGCATGTCGATGATGTCATTGTGAATCATTGATTTAATGTTGGTTTGCGGGTAAATTCTTGTCATGCAGAAAAATTGCCAGCAGTGCGGTGAAAAATTCGAGATTAGCGAAGACGATTTACAGGCTTATGACAGGCTTTCGCCGGTTTTTGACGGTAAGAAATTTTCTATTTCCGCGCCAAATCTTTGTCCACTTTGTCGTTAGCAATTACGACTGAGTATGCGTAATGAGCGCAAGCTTTATACTCGCAAATGTGATCTTTCTGGCCGACAGATTCTTTCGATTTATTCTCCGGATAAACCTTATAAAGTTTATGATCAGTCCGAATGGTGGAGTGATAAATGGGATGCCATGGATTATGGTAAAGATTATGATTTTAAGCGGGGATTTTTTGAACAATTACGTGAGTTATATAAAGAGGTGCCGAGAGTTTCTCTTCATACCATCAATGTGGAAAACAGCTACTACACTGGCTATTCCTTGAATTGTAAGAATTGTTATTTGCTTTTTGGTGTTGGAGGTGATGAGGATTGTATGTATGGTAAATATGTCTCTTATTCAAAGAATTGTTTGGATTCTTTATGTCTTTATTCTAGTGAATTTTGTTATCAGGGTGTGGCTTCGGATGGATGTTATGGTTGCAGATTTTTTACAAATTCTAGAAATTGCAGCGATTGTACAATGATTGAAGAATGCAGTGGTTGTAAAAATTGTATTTGTTGTTTTGGTCTTAGATCAAAGGAGTATTGTATTTTGAATAAATTTGTTGGCAAAGAAAAATATCAAGAATTTGTAAAGGATTATGAATATTTGACTCATAAAAATATCGAGTTTTTACGTCAAAAATTAGCTGATTTAAAAAAGAATTTGCCGCACGTACAATCACATATTTATGCCAGCGAAAATTGTAGTGGTGACGCGGTGTTTAATTCGAAGAATTGCCATTTTGCTTATGACGTAAAGGATTCTGAGGATTGTAAATATATACATAATTCACCGAAATGTGTGGGAACATGGGATGCCGTATATTGTGCGCCAGATGGTTTGCAATTTTGTTATAATACTTGTTCCTGCGTAGGTTCTAATTTAATGATCGGTTATTTTGTTTGGTATTGTGATAACGTGCGTTATTCATTTGATTGTATGAATTCACGTGATCTTTTTGGTTGCGTGGGGTTACGTAGTAAACGATATTGTGTTTTTAACAAGCAGTATGCGAAAGAAGAGTATGAAAAATTGGTGGCAAAAATTATTGAACAAATGCAGAAAGATGATGTTTGGGGAGAATATTTCCCTTATGATTTGGCACCGGTGGATTACAATGAGTCTGTGGCAATGGAGTATTTTCCTTTGAATAAAGTGCAGGCTAAAAAGTTAAATGCTCGCTGGAAAGATGATATGGCAGACAAAAAACTTGAAGGAGCTGTCAGTGAAGCACCTGATGATATTCGTAAAACCGATGAAAGTATTTTACAGAAAATTTTGAAATGTGAAGTAACCGGTCGTGAATATAAAATATTGCCTCAAGAATTAAAATTTTATCAAAGGATGAAAATTTCGATTCCGCGTCGACATTCCGATCAGCGTCATTATGATCGTTTAAAATTACATGATGCGTGTCGTTTATATCACGGCAAATGTGCAAAATGCGGCAAGACGATAGAAACAATTTATCTTCCTGAAAGTGGAAAGATAGTCTATTGTGAAGCCTGTTATTTAAAGGAGATTTATTAAAATTTTATGTGGTTATTTTTTGCTGTGATGGCTCCATTTTTTTGGGGTATGGCTAATCCGGTTGACGCGGCTTTAAGGCGTAATTGGCTTAAAGATGATTTAGTAATGACCGGTTTTTTTGCGCTTACGAAATTGCCTGTAGCCTTGGGATTGATAGTTGTGTTTGGTCAGGGAATTGTATTCGGTTGGCCGGTTTTTTGGATGTTTTGTCAGGGAGTGATTTGGATGTTGGCTTTTGTTTTTTATTATCGAGCGATGCAGATAGAAGAAGTGAGCAGAGTTGTGTTGCTTTTGCAATTTCAGCCGATAATGATGTTGATTCTTGGGCGGATTTTTTTGGGTGAAAATTTGGCTGGTATTCAATTTGTGGCGTTTGCTTTAATTTTGTTTGGCAGTGTTTTGGCGGCTTTGAAGAAGAATCAGGCAAAGTGGCATTTCAGTAATGCTTTTTTATTGGTCTTGATCGCTGATCTTATGTGGTCGGTTGCTGATATCTTTTTCAAGAGATATCAGGTGTTTTTTCCGAATTTTTGGTCTGCTTTCGGAGTGGATTTGCTGGGGAGCAGTTTGCTTGGAGCTTTACTGTTTTTTATTCCCAAATACAAAACATTATTAAGTGGATTTAAATTATCAAAGATGGCTTGGGGATTGATATTCTTTTCGTCTTTATTTGGGACTTTGGGTTCTTTGGTTTTTGCTTATGCTCTTACTTTGGGCAATGTGGCATTGACCAGTGTAATTATTGGCTTGCAGCCTTTGTTTGCGTTGATGTCTGGAATAAGTTTGAATTGGTTTATTAAGGAAGTGCCAAAGGAATCTATACGAGGCGTAGATTTATTGATTAAAGGAGTGTCTTTTGCATTGATATTTTGGGGATTGATTGTTCTCTATTTATAGATTCAGAAGCTGTTCTTTAGGGTATGAGTTGTGGTATAATGTGATACTAGTGTGAATTAGTCCTAATTTATGAAATATTTTCAGGTCGTCGTGCCTCAGGGTGATGGCGAGAAAAAAAAGGAAAAGATGTATGAAGAGCTTTTGGTTAACTTACATAAAACGGCTCATGGTGCTCAGTTGTCCATGGAGTATTTTGGCTATGAACAATATACCTATTTATTTTTTGCTGTTCCGGATAGTCTTTTTGAAACTATTGAAGGTCTTCTTTATGCGACTTTTCCGGATTGTGAAATTAAGGAAACTTCAGACTATGTGGATAATTACAAGCCTGGAAATGGAAAATTGTTTTTGACCGGTGCGCGAATGAAATTGCGTTGGGGAGATATTTATCCTTTCAAAACTTTTGGTCATTTTGAAGATGATAGTCAAAGTAGGCTTTTTTCAATTATTTCAAAAATTGCTTCCGGTGAACAAGTTTGGGTGCAGTTTGTAATTCATCCGATAGGAGAAACCGCAGGTTATCATTTCAGACGTAGAATTGTGGTAAAATGGAATAATTTTAAAAAGATTTTTAACATTAGAGATCGTTTAAGAACGAAAGGTGGAGATCATAGTGTGATCCATCATCGTAAGGATTTGGCGATGGAAAAGTTAAATCATGGTGAGCCTTTCCAGATCACTATCAGATGCGGATATTTGGCTAAGAATGCGGAAGATTCTCACAGAAAGTTGCATGCAGTTACTCATAGTTTTTATCAATATAATGAAACGGATATTCAGGAATTCAAGTCTGTGGATATGAATGAAGCAGCTTTTTTAAATGAATATAAGCAGAGAAAATTGGTGGCGCCGTTTTTGGTTGGGCCTACGGAGCTTGCTACTTTGTATCATTTGCCTAATCCGGATATTGTGCCACATATCGTGCATGTTTTAGCGCGTAAATCCGAGGCTCCTCAAGATTTGCCGAAAATAGGTGAAGTGGATATCAGTCTTTTCGGTGTGACCAATTATCATAATAATTTTGATAAATTCGGTATTAAACGTATAGATCGTCGTCGTCACTTGTATGCCGTAGGTAAATCCGGTTCAGGTAAATCCAAGCTGCTCGAACTTTTGATTTATTCGGATATTATGAATGGCAATGGCGTGGGAGTGCTGGATCCGCATGGAGATCTTGTGGATAACGTGCTCGAATTTGTGCCTGAGCATCGTGTCAAAGATGTGATTTATTTTGATCCTTCGGATATTAATTTTCCGGTTTCTTTTAATCCGCTTGAGAATGTGGCTGAAGAATACAAGATGCAGGTAACCATCGGTTTCTTGTTTATTTTTAAAAAGCTTTTTGGTTCAAATTGGACGGATCGTTTGGAACACGTGTTGCGTTATACGGTATTGGCTTTGCTGGATAGTCCGAATACTACAGTCCTTTCGATTTTGAAAATGCTTACCGATAAAAATTATCGTCAGGCTATTGTTTCCAGAATCAAGGATAATGTGGTGAAAAATTTCTGGGTTTCGGAGTTTGCCGGTTGGAGCGAAAAATTTGATGCTGAAGCTATTACGCCGCTTTTGAATAAAGTTGGTCAATTTGTGGCTACGAACATGATTCGTAATATTATCGGTCAGCCGAAAAATAAGATTAATATTCGTGAAATTATGGATGGGCAGAAAATTCTGCTTATGAAAGTTTCGAAGGGTTTGCTGGGTGAAGAAAACAGTGGACTTATGGGCGCGATGATTATTACAAAAATGTATCAGGCGGCGATGAGTCGTGCCGATATGAAAGAGGAAGATCGTAAAGATTTCTATTTTTATGTGGATGAGTTCCAAAATTTTGCCACGGATACTTTTGCGGAAATCTTATCTGAAGCGAGAAAATATCGTCTTGATTTGACGATTGCTCATCAGTACATGGGACAATTGTCAGGTTTAATTCAAAAGACGGTGTTTGGTAACGTAGGTTCAATGATAAGTTTCCGTGTTGGTGCTGACGATGCTGCAGTGTTGGCCCAGGAATATAATCCGATTTTCAAGGAGAGAGATATTATCAATCTCGGTGTTCGTGAGTTTTATTGTAAAATGTCTATCAATGGTGAAATACGTGAAGCCTTTTCAGCCAGAACTATGGATGTGCCAAAGATTAAGAGAAATTATGTAAAAGAAATTATTGATAATTCACGCAAGACTTATTGTGAGCCAAGAACTAAGGTCGAAGAGGTTTTATCTAAATGGGACGAGTCTGGTGAGTTCGCAAATTTAGCTCCTGAGGAGGATCCTGAATTCGAAGAACCTTTAATATAATTTCAGCTTTCTTTCATTGCAGTTTGTGATATATATTTAGGGCATGGAAAAACAAACTCATTCCAAGTCCGGTCATAGTCCGCTTCATATTGAAGATGTTTCTCCGCAGAGGTCAATCATTATCGAGAAGTTGCCTGGTTATTTTTTGCTTTTTTGTTTGATATTGACGGCAGTGCTTTTTTTGCAGATTCTTGCGCCTTTTTTGACGGTAATTTTTATCGCGGTGGTTTTGAGTATTGCGTTTTATCCTTTGTATAAATGGTTTTTGAAGCTGTTTAGAGGATGGGCAGGAACAGCGTCTTTTATTACGTGTTTGGTGGTTATTTTGTTGACGGTTGTTCCTTTAACTATATTTGTGATTTTAATGGCTGGTGAAGCAGTTAGCACTTATCAGGTTGTTCAAGCAAAAATAAATTCGGGGTTGTTTGATAAATATTTGCAATGGCATGATGGAACTTTTTTCTATGATTTGAATCAAAAAGTAAAAGCGGTTGTTGATTTGCAAAAGATTGATATGAAAAAAACAATTTTGGATATGGCCCAATCATTAAGCACATATTTGGTAAGTCAGGTGGCTACCCTGATTTCCAGTATTTCAAATTTCTTTGTTAATGTCTTTATTCTGCTTTTTTCGATGTATTATTTCTTTAAAGATGGAAAGCGTATTGTAGAGAAAATTAAAGCAGCTAGTCCGTTACCGTCTTTGTATGAAGCTGATCTTTTTGAGAGAATTGCGGTGATGTCCAAAGCTATTATGGTTGGAGTGTTTTTGACAGCAATATTACAAGGTGCGGTTGGAGGTATCGGTTTTATGATTGGTGGTATTTCCAATCCGATTTTCTGGGGTACGGCGATGGCTTTTTTCTCTTTAGTACCTATTTTTGGAACAGCGATAATTTGGGTTCCTGCCGCCATTATATTGGCAATTATGGGACAGTATGGATCGGCAATTTTTATTTTAATTTGGGGAGCTTTGGTTATCGGTTTGGTTGATAATTTAGCACGACCTTATTTGATTGGTGGAAAAGCTAATACTTATCCTTTGCTTACTTTCTTTGTAGTTATGGGTGGTATCTGGACCTTGGGACTTCAGGGTGTAGTTATAGGTCCATTGGTACTGATGTTCTTGATGTCATTCTTCCAGATCTATGAAGCAGAGTATGGTAAGGTTCTTAAACATTAATTTTAAATATATGGCTATAAAAAAATCATCAAAATCAAAGACTGTAAAAAAGAAGACTGCGCAGGTTACCGCTATACCATTGGTAAAGGGTATTTCTAGAGGACATAGAAATTTTTTGATTATATTGGTTTTATTTGCTGGGTTTTCTCTTTATACGATCACGTCTTTTATGACTGCAAATAATGCTTATATTAAAAAGATGTTTGCCGATGTAACTTCTAGCGATCAAACGGCAACTGATCAATCTCAAGTCCAAAAAGAAAATCCTTTTAAAGATTTGAATGACTCACATCCTGCGTATCAAGCTATTTTGCAATTATATTATCGTGGTGTGGTGAATGGTTATCCGGATAATACTTTTAAACCGGATAATAAAGTGAATAGGGCTGAATTCGCGAAGATTTTAGCTGAAGCTTCGGATGTGGATTATGCTGCTTTGCCTGCTGAGAATATGAAAAATTGTTTCACGGATTTAACAAGTGATCCTGGTGCTTGGTATGTTCCTTCAATTTGCGCGGCGAAATATAAAGGTTGGGTGAATGGATATGCCAGTGGAGATTATGGAATTTTGAATAATATTACTAAAGGTGAAGCTTTAAAAATTGTCTTGAAGGCTTTTGGATTTGATATCCCGGCTAATGAAACAATAAAAGATATGCCTTATAATGACGTGCATCCCGGTGATTGGTATGTAGGTGTGGCTGAAGCGGCAAAAAATAATAATTTGGTGGTTCATTCCACTGTTTTCGTGCCGAATTGGGAATTAACCAGGGCTGACGTGGCACAAATTATTTATGCCGCAATGAAGGCAAAAGGAATTATTAAATAAACGTCCTTTTGAGCAGCCAGCAGAAACCACTTATTCCAAGTATTAAGGGATAATATATCCAGTTTGTGGGTGAACCGTTTTGTTGTGTTTTCTGATTGTTTGAATTGATTTTAAAATCTATTAATTGGTGTTCTTTATTTTGATTTTTGGTTGTTAAAAAATCTCCGTTGGAATTTTCATTAAGAACACTGTCGATTAGTTTTAAATTTGCTTCTTTTGGAATGAAGATTTTTGTAGAAGTGTTGTCACTTTTTATTGTTAAATAATTATTCTCTTCATTGAGATTTTTTTTCTGAACGCTGCCGCTTATTTTATAATAGATTGGGTTTGGTTGATTTTTTGTGGGAGTGGTCCAGGTAGAAATGGTTTTATTTGTGGGAGTGATATTTATGCGGCTTAAACTGAGATTTTCTTCTGATTCTTTATATTCTATGGTGTCGATGATTTTTCCGACGTAATCTTTGAGTTCTATTTTGCAGTTTGAATTAAGGATGGAAAAATTTGTGGTGGATGAGTCTATGATCAAATAAGATCCTGTTTTGATGATTGTTTTGTCGTTGAATTTAATAATTTTGGCTTTAGTGGTTTTACTTGTGTTTGTAAAACTCAGCGACCAATTTCCCAGATTTATATCGTGACCATCTTCATTGATTAGCTCGATCCATTCTTTTTTTGTATCTGTGCCTTTTGGATTTGGGAATATTTCTGAAAAGTGAATATTGTTGGAAGGATCACCATTCTGAATTTGTGATGTTTTTATGGATTTTTTCGCGGTTTTTGCGTGTGAAACGCTTATTATATTGCAAAAAAGTCCTAAAAATATGAAAAATATCGTGATTTTTTGAATTTTTGATGTTGTCATATTTTTAGTTAAGCACAGAAAGTTAAAATTTTTTTAAATTTTTTCTAAATTGTTGCTTAGTTTTGCGTTTGACATTTTGTTTGGATGAAGTAAATTATCCTTAGTAAATAACAGAAGTTTTAGATCGGTTTGAAGAAAAAAGTTTTGAGAAAATTAATTATTAAAAACGAAGTTTTACTATAATGAAACAAGTCGCCGTACAGATTGGATGGCTTAAAGGTCAGCAATAAAGCTGGCCTGTGTTGTAGAAAAATTCTTCAAATCAGACCGACAGACTTCATCTAACCAATACCGTTATGTTAGTTCCAATTTTGTTAGCGATATTTGGGGCAGCCATAGGTGGAAGCGCAGGCTACTATTATCGCAAAAAACAGGTAGAGGAGAGGAATAAAGATTTAGTAATGAAATCTGAACAAATCCTTGCCGATGCCAAGAACAAGTCAAAGGAACTCATTTTTGAAGCACGCAACGAATCAATGAAGCTTCAAGATGAGGTAAAAAAAGAAGAGCAACGTACTCATGCAAAACTCGATGAAATTGAGGAACGTTTGCTGAAAAAAGAGCAAGTGCTTGATCATAAGCATGATGAAGTGGAGAAACTCAGAGGTGATCTAGATAATAAAGTAACCTCCATCAAACAGCTTCGTGATGAAGTGGAAGGTATTTATAAACTGCAATCTCAGCAGCTTGAAAAGATTGCCGGTATGTCTAAAGAAGAGGCAAAAAACTTTTTGCTGCAAAAGGTGGAAGATGAGGCCAAAGAGGATATTGCCGCTCAAATTAAAAAGGCTGAGAAGGATTTGCAAGATAAAGCTGATGAAAGAGCCAAGTGGATTGTGGCTGATGCCATTGCGCGTTGTGCTGCAGAGACTACTGCTGAATCTACGGCTACTATCGTTAATTTACCTAATGATGAAATGAAAGGTCGTATTATCGGTCGTGAAGGTCGTAATATTAATACTTTCGAACAAATCACCGGTGTTGATGTGATTATTGATGATACGCCTGGTTCTATTATTATTTCCGGTTTTGATTTGGTGCGTAGATATATTGCCAAAGTGGCTTTGGAAAGACTTATTGAAGATGGTCGTATTCATCCGGCCAGGATTGAAGAAACTGTGGAGAAGATGAAAGAAGAAGTTAATGTACTTATCAAAGAATTGGGAGAGAAGGCGGTTTTGGAAACAGGAGTCACAGGACTTCATCCAAATCTCACAAAGATTTTGGGACGTCTCAAGTTCCGTGTTACTCATGGTCAAAATGCTCTTCGCCATTCAATGGAGGTATCTTTAATTGCTGCAGCCTTGGCGGCTGAATTGGGCGCAGATGAGGGAATTTGTAGAAAAGCAGGTTTGCTGCACGATATCGGTAAAGCTGTAGATCATGAGGTTCCGGGACATCATGCGAAAATCGGTGCTGATATTGCACGCAAGTTTGGTTTGCCTCAAGAAGTCGTACATGCGATTGAAGCGCATCACGGTCATCCAGCTCCGGAAAGTGTGGAGGCCCAGATTGTGCAAGTCGCAAATATTATTTCCAATGCTCGTCCTGGCGCAAGCAAGGATAATTTAGATACTTACATTAGGAGATTAATGGAGTTTGAAAACATGTGTAATAGTTTTGAAGGAGTGAAAAAATCTTACGTGATTCAAGCTGGAACTGAAGTGAGAATTTTTATTGATCCGGATGAATTGGATGATTTAGGATCTGTGAAATTAGCTCATAATGTAGTGAGAAAAATTGAGCATGATTTACAGCACCCCGGTCCCGTAAAAGTTCATGTGATACGCGAAACGAGAGCGGAAGAATTTGCTAAATAATCAATGCAATTATTAGGAGAGAGTGGATCGAAAAAGGTCCACTTTTTTCTTGTTAAAACTTGAAAAATGTTGTATAATACGTAGATAACATTTTAAAAATAAAAACAAAAAAATATGCAAAAACACTATGTTTCCAGTTATTGTAAGCAAATCGTTACTTTCGCAACGCTGTTTGCTTTTTTATCAAATACCGCTCTTGCCGGTATTTGGTATGTAGGTAGTAGTGCGGATACCGATGGTGCGGTTTGCGTGGTAAATAATGCTCCTAGTGCGGCAGCTTGTACTTTTAGAGATGCGGCAAATCATATGTCTTCCGGAGATACGATACAGTTTACTAATGACGTGAGCGTTACCGATACCAGTGTTGGTGCTACGTCTCATACTATTTCTGTGAGTAATGCAACAATTGATGGTACTACCGGTGGGCATAATATTGACTTCAATGGTAATGCGAATGGTGGCGGTGGTCCGGGTGCATCTTTTTTAAGAGTTACAGCGACTGGGTTTACGTTAAACGGTGTGCATATTTACAATTATAATGGTGCAGCGGTTACTTTGGGGGTTAATAATGTAGCGGATAGTGCTATCATTCATGATAATATTTTTGGAAAGAGTTCTGCGGGAGCTGGTGCTACAAATATGTATGGAATTGTGAATGAAGGATCGAGTAGTGAAGTGATTCGTGATAATGTAATAAGCAATAATTCTCAGGATGGTATTTTAATTAAGGCTGGTGGATACACAGCTAATACCACTATTGATGGAAATAGAATTGGTGTGGATGGATTTTTGACAGCCGGTGTTTTGGATGCTGCGGGCGGTACGACAGCTATTCCAAATGGTGGTGCAGGTATTAAAGTTACCGGCGGAAATTTTGGTATGGGTTTACAAATTGGGCAATCACTTGCCAGTCAAAGAAATATCATTTCTGGAAATGTCGGTCCGGCAGTATCAATTTATGGCGGGGGAGGTACGATTAGTGGAAACATTAATGTTGAAAATAATTACATGGGTCTTGGAAAGGATGGCTCGACTGTTATTGCAAATGATGCCGGTGCGGTTAATACTGGCGTGGTTGAAGTGGAAGAGCTTGGTACGTCAGCAGTTTTTTCAATTATCAATAATGTAATTTCAGGTAATACCGGTGGACTTTCTCCAATTCCGGGAATTGCTATCAGATCAGGTGCTTCGGCTACAATTCAAGGAAATAAAATTGGCGTGAAGGCTGATGGTACCACGGCTGCTGGAAATTCCGGAGATGGTGTTGTGGTGGATGCGGGAACTATCACTGTTGGTACAAATGGTGATGGATTGAGCGATTCTGCCGAGGCGAATACAATCGCTAATAATGGTGGACGTGGTATTGATAATTACGGTACGGAAACTAATACTATTACAATTGCTGGAAATACAGTTACCGGAAACAGTAGTGATGGTGTACGTATCAACAGTAATGCCACGACGGTTAATATTGGTTCCACTCCCGCTACAAGTGCCGATGGTGTGAATACGATTGGTGGCAATACCGGTAAGGGTATAGATATTGCCTCAACCGGTGGTACATCCGGTACTCCGGCGACAGTTACAATTGTCAATAATCATGTTGGTACTGACGGAACTACAAATAATGCGAATCTTGGAAGTGGTATAAAACTTGAGGCTACGTCAGGTGTTTCAAATGTAAGAATTGGTTCCGATGGTAATGGTACAAATGATTCTGCTGAAAGAAATATAATTGGTAAAAATTATAATGGAGTGGCTGTGGATACGGATGGTGAAGTGTCTGTAATTAAAGCGGTTAAAACTTTGGTGATTGCCGGCAATGTGTTGCTTGGAACCAATCCAACAAATGGCAGTCATGGAATTGTCATTAATGATACTATAGATACTTTATTGACGTCTATTACTATCGGTGGAGATGATTGTTCTACTGATGCTCACGCGACCGCGAATAGTTCGGTGGAAAGAAATTATATTACCGGGGTGAGAGGTAATGGTATTTATGTTAAAGCTACCGGTTCTACAGCGAATAATGCTGCTCTTACAATTCAGTGTAATCAGATTGGTATTACACAGGCTGGTGCCAGTAGTGGCAATGGAGATGCCGGAATTAATATTAATGATGCTGGAGCCATTACGATTAAGGATAATACAATCGCAAATTCTACCAATCAAGGTGTGATGATGAGTAATGGTGGAGGTACCGCCGGTACAAGTTTAGGCTTTTATGGAAATAAGGTCGGTACGGATGCCTCAGGTTTGAATCCTGCCGGTAATGGTCTTGATGGTTTAAGTATATCTACTTCTACTTTAGCTGCTACAGGTCTTGTACCTTTCCCCGTGATTATTGGTGGTACTACTGCGGCTCTTGGAAATGTATTTGCGGCTTCCAGTGGTAATGCGGGTATTTATATCGCTAGTTTAGCCACTGCTACAACACCATTTAAAATTCAGGGAAATTATCTTGGAGTGTGTGCTGATCCTTACGGCAAGGGAACGATTGCTAATGGGAATTTGACTACGTGTAAAAATGTGGGTGCTGGTGCATCGATTAATTCTGGGAATCCAACTGTTGGTGGTGATACAGGTAATAATATTGATACTGATGGAACTCTCGGGGCAGGTAATGTGATTGTTAATAATGGTACGAATGGTGTTCGTCTAGATACAAGTGGAACAGCAATTATTAGTGGTAATATTATGGGGTTAATCAAATCAGCGATAGATAATCCTTATAATGTTTCTGCAGGAAACACTCATGCAGGTATCGAAGTATTCAGTGGTTCTCCAACTGTTACAATTGGTGGGACAAGTGGTGCCAATGTTTCATCAAATAGAAATGTGATGGCAAGTGGTTCTGGTCCAGATATTTATTTTAGAGCCGGATCAAATCCTATAGCTACGATTGTAAATAATTACATGAATACTGATTGGGCTGGTACTACAAGAGTCGGTTCGTCGGGTGGAATACAAATCGAAGGCGGTTCAACCGTGACTGTTGGTGGGCTTTCTACTAATGAAGGAAACGTTGTCGTGCCTGCGGCTGGAACAGGTAGCTCAATTATTACAAGCTCTACTTTTAGTGGTACTTTGAATGTTTATAAAAATATTTTTGGTTTGGATCCGACTGGAACTACAGCGTTTAGCAATAATGATATGTTGATTGATATTAATTCTTCTTCAGCAACAGTGAATATCGGTGATGGTACGGCGGCTGGTAGAAATGTTTTTGCCGGTAGTAAGTACTTTGCGATTTATGTGGAAGCTGCGAATGCAGTGCATGTTTTGGGTAACTATATTGGTTTTGCTGCTGATGGATCAACATCTGTTCCTGACGCAACGGATTCTGCCACATTAACAGGAATGGGATTCCCTGTGACGGAAGTTTATATGCCGGTGGTTACTACGGTGTCGTTTGTGGGTAATTTGGTGAATAATCTCTCTCATGTTGGTGCTTATTTCAAAGATGTAACTCCTACGAATGAAAGTACGATGACAGCTGATAACACATGGTATACAAAAGTGCATGCTTCTATTCCTACTTATAATTTCTGGCAAAGATATACAGGTGCCACTTTAGCTGCTTCCGGACCTTATGCCTGTGATGATGGTTATGACAATGATGGTGATGGAAAAATAGATTATCCTACTGATCCTGGATGTTCCAGTGCTTCCGATAATGATGAAACTGATCCGGTGGTTGCACGTGATAATGCTTCCGGTTCTGGAGGTGGAGCTTCCGTAGTTGTAATAACTCCAACGGTAACGCCAACTACCCCAACGGTAACGCCAACTACCCCAACGGTAACTCCAACTACTCCAACGGTAACGCCAACTACTCCAACGGTAACGCCAACTCCCACTGATAATGTTTCTGTGGATAATACTACGGTGCAAAATAACGCTGAGCAAAATTTGAAAGATTTTATTATTACTCAAAAATTAAATGAAGCGGTGAATGTAACTACAGACACGGTTCTTGGACAGAATGAGGTGAATGTGAATTTAGTGCTTTCTCAAGCGGAAGCTAATACTCAAGTTGTCAATGAGCCTGCTCCTACTTTGACTCCTGAACAGACACAAGTTTCTGATGCTTTGAATCAATTGTCTACAGGACAAAATTTGACCAAATCTCAGGAAACTACGGTAGCTAATAATGTAAGCCATTCTATTACGACTTCAGTGCGTGATATTTTCCAAAAAACAGAATCTAAGGGCGGTGCAGTTCCTGTAATCACGGCTGTCTCTACAGGAGGCAGATCAAAAGTTTTGACTAAGAAAACCAAAATTCAGTTTGTATTGGATGCAAAAAGAGCTGCGGATCTTCAGGATGTTGCAGATGCAAAAGGTGAAGATACAGCCGTTGTAAGTCCATCTACTGTGATTGGTGATAATAATGTTTCTGCTCTTCTTGCTGTAACTCATGGGGGTAGAATTGGCGATCCTTTGGCTGCTGAAAAGATATTCTTTAGGGGAATAATCGGCTTGGCAAGTCAGGCAGATAAGCTTGATGATTTGAGACCTACAAAACCTCAATTTACAAATTTAGTTGCTGGAATTGAAACTGCTCCTAAGTTCCTTGCTTGGGTGGCTGCGCCAAGGGCCGGTGAAAAAGTTTCGATTTTCGCCGTAGATAAGGTTGATCCTAAAAATCCTAAGAGTTGGAAGATTTATTCACTTGGTCAGTATGCAGTAGATAATACTTATAAAGCAGCTGTAGAAGTAGATATGTCCGGCAAGATGGATAAGGATAATGATTTGAAAAGATTTACAATGGTAGTGCAAAACGATAGGGGTCAGGGTATGGCTACGGATGTAAGTTTGAATAAAAATGTAGAAATGAAATTGGATACATTGACTTTGATCAATGGAGGACAGGTGACTCCTGTTGATTTAACTAAGTCTGACAATCTTTTGTCTAGACTCGGAAAAGTAGTATTTGCCGCCGCTGAGACTGGAAACAAAGATGTTTCAATAGTGAGAGGTTATGCGGAGCCTGGAACGGTGGTATTCGTGACATGGAAGAGTGTAATCACTACTTCAACTGTGATCGCGGATTCAAATGGTTACTTTGAAACACAAGTACCAAAACAACTTGAAAAAGGTGATCATACTGCATTTACTTACGGTTATAATCAGAGCAAGAAAACCGCAAGTAGTTTCGCAAAAGTAATGTTCACAAAATTTCTATAGTTAGTTGAAATTAAAACTTGACGGAAGAATTTAGCACTCTATAATACAGGGTGCTAAATTTTTATATTTTTAATTTAGATATTTATGACAAAGATTGTTCCTACAAATGATCATTTGGTGGTTGAAGCCATAGAAGAAAGTACGGTTTCCGTCAGTGGTATTATTATTCCGGAGACGGCTTCAAAGGAAAAACCTATGAGAGGTAAAGTTTTGGCTGCTGGTCCGGGTAAATTGACTGAAGATGGTAAACGTTTACCGATGGATATTAAAGAAGGTGATACGGTTTTGTTTTCAAAATATGGTCCTACGGAAGTGAAAGTGGATGGCAAAGAATTTCTTATTCTTTCCGCAAGTGATGTGTATGCCAAGCTGAGCTGAGCCGAAGGCGAAGCGAAAGCTGTCAAAGTAATATTTGCGTAGCAAACACAATATAAAAATATTTTAATAACCTAACTTAAAAATTTTATGGCAAAACAAATGATATTTGGTGATGAAGCTCGTCAAAAACTTCTCGCTGGTGTGGAGAAATTGGCTCGTGCGGTAAAAATTACTCTCGGTCCTAAGGGACGTAATGTCGTGCTTGATAAGAAATACGGCGGGCCGCTTATTACCAATGATGGCGTGACTATTGCAAAGGAAGTGGAATTGCCTGATCCGTATGAAAATATGGGCGCGCAAATGGTGAAGGAAGTAGCGACAAAGACCAATGATGTGGCCGGTGACGGTACTACTACGGCTACTTTGCTTGCTGAGGCGATTATCAAGGAAGGTCTGCGTAATCTTACTGCCGGTGCGAATCCCATGCAGCTAAAAATCGGTATTGAAAAGGCGGTAAAAAAAGTGAAAGAGGCTCTTGAAGAAATGGCGATGAAAGTTGGCGATAGCAAAGAAAAAATTGCTCAGGTTGCGGCGATTTCAGCTCAGAGTGAAGAGGTTGGAGCATTGATCGCGGACATTATGGAAATGGTTGGAACCGATGGCGTGATTAAAGTGGAAGAATCGCAGACAATGGGCTTGGATAAAGAAGTGGTGGAAGGAATGCAATTCGATAATGGTTATATTTCTCCATATTTTATTACCGATACTGCCAGAATGGAGGCGGTGTATGAAGATGCCAAGATTTTGATTACTGATAAGAAAATCAGTTCCGTGCAGGAACTTCTGCCTATTTTGGAAAAAGTGGCGCAGAGTGGTCGTAAAGAATTGGTGATTGTCGCTGAGGATTTGGATGGAGAGGCTTTGGCTACGTTGGTTCTAAATAAGCTTCGTGGAGTATTTAATGTATTGGCGGTGAAGGCTCCGGGCTTTGGTGATCGTCGTAAGGATATGCTCAAGGATATTGCGATTTTGACCGGCGGCGTAGTTATTACTGAAGAAATCGGTCTCAAGCTTGAAAATGCTGAACTGGATCAGCTTGGTGATGCGCGTAGAGTGGTTGCTGATAAGGATACGACTACAATTATCGATGGTAAGGGAAACAAAAAAGAGATTAAAAATCGTGTAGAAGAATTGAAGAATATGATAGAAAAATCCGATTCTGAATTCGATAAAGAAAAATTGAAGGAGAGATTGGCAAAACTTGCCGGAGGAGTGGGAGTGCTTCGTGTAGGCGCGGCGACTGAATTGGAATTAAAAGAGAGAAAATTGCGTATTGAGGATGCTTTAAACGCTACTCGTGCGGCGGTGGAAGAAGGAATTGTGCCGGGTGGTGGCGTGGCTTTATTGCTTGCGGCTAAAGTACTTGAGCATGTGAAAGTTGATGACGTGGATGAGGCTACAGGAATGAAAATTATTAGAAGTGTTCTTTCTGCTCCATTGGTGCAGATTGCGAAGAATGCAGGTAAAGATGGTGCCGTGGTGGTGGATAAAGTTTTGAATGCTAAAGTTGGTGTTGGATATGATGCTTCAAAGGATAAATACGTGGATATGATTGATGCCGGTATTATTGATCCGAAAATGGTGGTAAGAAGCGCGATCGAAAATGCAGCGAGTGTAGCGGCAATTTTCCTTACCATGGAAAGTGCGGTTTGTGACATTCCGGAGGAAAAGAAAGAAGCAGCCGGTCATGGCGGACACATGCACGGGATGGATGGAATGATGTAAAAAATAGAGAGCCATTATGGACTTACAAAAGCTTGAAACAATTTTGTCGACTGAACCGAAATTTCGCCTAAAACAGGCGTATGAAGCTCTGTTCAAAAATTTTATTCAGTCTTGGCAAGAGGTGACTGTTTTCTCGAAGCCTTTGAGGGATAAACTGGAAAAAGAGTTTCCTTTGGAGGTGAATGCAAAGATCAAAAAATCCATAGATGGTACGATGAAGGCTTTGGTGACTTTGAACGATGGAAGATGCGTGGAAACGGTGTTGATGAGGCACAAAGATGATCGCAATACTGTTTGTGTTTCTTCGCAGGCGGGATGTCCTATGGGTTGTGCTTTTTGTGCCACTGGTGATATGGGTTTTTTCAGGAACCTTTCTGCTGGGGAAATTGTGATGCAGGTTTTGTTATTTGAAAGGATGCTGAAAGCGGAGGCTGGGCGTGTGACGAATATTGTATTTATGGGTATGGGTGAGCCACTTTATAATTATGTGGAAGTGATGAAAGCGGTGAATATTTTGAATAAAGATGTGGGAATCGCGGCACGGCATATTTCAGTTTCCACTTGTGGAATCGTGAAAGGAATTCAGAAACTTATGGATGAGCCTTTGCAGATTAATCTGGCGATTTCTTTGCATGCGCCGAATAATGAGATGCGCGACAAAATTATGCCGGTGAATAAAAGTGATCCGGTGGAAGTGTTGTTAAAAACTGTTGGCGAATATATCAAGAAAACTAATCGAAAAGTGATGATTGAATATCTTTTGATTGGTGAGTTAAATAATTCTCCGGAAACAGCGAAAGAATTGGCGGAAGTTTTGAAAAGAGAACTTGGGCATTTGTTTGTGGTGAACGTAATTCCATATAATCCGACTGGCAGATTTACGCCGCCATCACATAATAGCGTGGTGAAATTTAAAGAAATTTTGGAAAAAAATGGAGTGACGGTGACTCAGCGTTACACTTTCGGCCAAGAAGTGGAGGGCGCTTGTGGACAGTTGGCGATTAAGGGTGCGAAAGGTGTGTCGAGGAGAGGAATGATGGAAAAAATGAAAAAATAGTTTTGAATTTAAAAATGTCTGAAACGGAATTATATTACACTACGGCTTTAGGAGAACATTTCCAGGCTTGGCCATCTGATGCTGAGGAAGTGGGTTTGGGCGACTTGCATAAAGGTGATTTTTCTAGAATTGAAGAGTTTGTTTCCGGTCCGGAAGGAGTTTTGGTGATGGGTGGAATCTCAGGTGTAGGTAAGACTCATGTTTTGAGTTCATTGATGCGCGGAGGTGGCTTTGATTATGTGGATTTACATTCAACGAAGCCATTTCAAAATGGTCTCGATGCTTTTGTGGATGTGGATGACCATACAACTAAAAAAGATGGTTCGAGGGTTTTATTAGTGGATGAAAGTTTGGCTAGAATCCAGGGTACTGATAAAGGTTTGGTTGATAATGTGGTTAAAAGGCTATTGAATTTTTATTCTCATGTTGTTTTAGCTGGTGGAGGCCATGATTATACTTCTGAAGCGCAAACAAATTTGTTATTGGATAGTATGCCTGCGGATTTGCATACTGAAGGATATTGCGTGCCCTTAAAGCATCTGAATAGACTGCAAAGATCTCAATTGGTAGAAAGAGCGCCGATGGGACTTCTTGGGCAAGTAAATGAGTCAGATCCTGATAGGCAAATTGATCCAGAGATTGCCAGAGTTGTAGCCGAAATTATGGTTAGATATTTTTCTTTAATGAGAGAGGTTATTAGATTTGGACTTAATGTTAATTTGAATGGATTTTCTGATCTTTATGATTTGAGAAGCCATTTATATATGGGTGTTCGTTATGGAATTTTGTCTAAGGAGTGTTTTGAAGAGGCTTGGCGCGAACAGGAAAAAGCTATTAGTGAAAATATGGGAAGGTTGAGAGAGGTGATGGAGAAGGTGGGAAAGTGAATGTACACTTTTACAGATTAGAAAGTGCACCCGAGCAGCAGCGAGTGTCCGAGAGGGCCGGGCGCGAATCATAGATCTTAATTAAGATTAGTCAACTACGTTAAATTTTAAATTGTTTTTCCTAGATTTTCATAAGCATCTCCCTCTTCATCTGTTCAAAAAAATTGCTCATGAAGTTGTGGCGGGCTTGGGCGATTTTGCGGCCTTCTTTTGTCTGCATGCGGGATTTTATGTGGCGGAGTTTTATTAAAAATTCACGATAGGCGGTGTCTTCTTTCCCATATTCTTTGGTTTTGAGAATTTCGGCATCTTTCATACCGGTATTGTGTAGTTTTGCTTTTACTTCACCGGCAAAAAGAAAGGCGCGGCCCACGCCGATCGCTCCAATTGAATCTAGTTTATCAGCATCAAAAAGGATTTTTGCTTCGATAGTTTTTGGCTTGATGTCATTGCGGAAGCGATGTGCTTCGATGCAATGCGCGACGTTTGCTATGATTTTTTCAGAATATTTATATTTGCGTAGAATTTCTTTGGCTAATGTGGCGCCGCTGATGGCGTGATCGATTTGGCCGGCAATTTTATCGGCATCTTTGCGTTTTACATCGTGAAGAATTGCGGCTAGCTCCAAAGTTTCCATGTCTACAATGCGGCCATTTTCTTTTTCTTTTTTTGCAATATGAATGGCCATTTTTAAGACTCTTTCTACGTGGTCAAAATCATGGCTGCCGCGAGCATTCTTAAAAAACTTTCTGGATTCCTTGATGATTTTTTCTGTGTTTTTCATTAGCGGTTTTATAGCATAGGTGTTAGTATTTTACTAATTTTTAAAATTAATTTTATGAAAAAATTTCTCAGTATTTTTTCTTTAGTCGTTGTGATTTTTGCGGCGATGTTTACTCAGGCGGCTTTTGCGGGTGGTTCAAGCTATTCTTGGCAGTCTGTAGCCCACGATGCTGTTTTGACGCCTGGAGGTATGGGGCCTGATGGATCTTTGTTAATGGTAACGGTTTCTAATTATTTTGCTGATAAGCGTGCTTTGAAAGTAAATAAACTTGAAGTGATTTGTGTTGGTTCAAGAATTATGGATAGTGCCAATCTGTATGATCAATCTACTGGCGATTTTTTTGACAATGTTAAGTTTAAGAATTATAGAGGTTATCAGTTGGTGCGTTTTACTCCTGCAACAAATGTATCAGTGAGTAAGGATGTAGTTTTCAATGTGAATTTTATTGCCAAAAAGAATGCGCAGGTTGGCTCTTTTGCTCATTGTGCAATTAATAAGATGAAGATCGCGGATGCAAATACTGGTGAAGCGATGTTTACTGGACCTGGTAGTTACGGTGTAAATGAGACTAATGATGCCTCTACAATTATTATTGGAACAGCGGATGATAATGAATAGTTAAAATTGCAGTAGGCTTGTTTCTATGTTAAGCTGGCTGAAGAATAAAATGTTGATTCCTCAACCCTTATGGCTCCAAGAAAAAATGAAGATGGCGTGATAGATCTGCGCAGTTCGAATGACGAACCGGAGTTCAAAATTAATCGTACTTCTGATTCGCAAGGTCATGGTCATTTGCATATGCAGGGTGATGCGCGCGGGGTGAATGCTGTACCGTCAGCTGTGCCGCTTAGTGATCAAGAAAATGCGGCGATGAAGGCGAGCGATAAAATTAAAGTGAAATTTGATAAATTTGTAAATTTGATTGCCACTCATGCTTATCAGGAAATTTTTGATAAGCATCTGGATGAAGATATTATAGTGAGTACGGATTTGCTTACCGATTTGGCTAATGCTCATGAGGAAAAAGAAGATGGAAAGAAGATTCCTGCGTATTTTTTGGTAGGAATTGTGCTCGGAGTGATTGTTACTTGGTTTATTTTAAAGTCTAATACTTAAAAATATGGCTCAAAAGTTAAAGTATAAACGAATTTTGCTGAAGCTTTCGGGAGAAGTTTTTGGCGGAGAAAGTGGTGAAGGGATTGATGGGAAAATGATTATGGATTTGGCTAAAGAGGTTTATGGTTTGCAGAAAATCGGATGTGAAGTAGGCGTGGTGATTGGTGGTGGAAATTTTTGGCGATATAGAGATTTTCAACATTTAAAATTTGATAGAACTACATCTGATAATATGGGAATGCTGGCGACTGTGATGAATGCTTTGGCTTTTGAAGAAGCTTTGAAAGCAGTCGGTGCCGATGTGCGAGCGATGACCAGTTTTCCTGCAGAAAAAGCTTTGGAAACTTATACCATCAAGGGTGCGAGACACGACTTGAATAAAGGAAGAATTGTAATTTTTGCCGGAGGAACCGGTAGTCCATTTTTTACGACCGATTCTGCGGCCGCTCTTCGTGCTTTAGAGATGAAATGTGACGTGCTTTTGAAAGCTACGAAAGTGGATTATGTTTATGATAAGGATCCGGTAAAATTCAAAGATGCCAAAAAATATACTCAGATGACTTATCAGCAGGTGATTGAGCAAGGATTGGGAGTGATGGATCTCACTTGTGCTTCGATGTGCAAAGAAGGAAAAATCCCGATGCTGGTTTTCAATTTGAATAAGAAAGGTAGTATTGAAAAAGCCGTGAAAGGCGATAAGATAGGAACGCTAATAAATTAACAATCAAAAATATGACATCAGATCAGACATTAAGTGTTGCGTCTCAGGAATTTGAAAAAGCCGTAAATCATTTAAAAGACGAATTTAATAGATTGCAATTAGGTAGAGCGAATCCTGCGATGGTGGAAAATGTGCACGTAGAAATTTATGGCGCGGTGCAGCCGATTAAAGCCGTGGCAAGCATTTCTGTCCCAGAACCGAGAACTTTGGTAATTTCTCCATGGGATAAATCAAGTTTGGCAGCGATTGAAAAGGGAATTGTTGGCAGTGGTCTCGGACTTAATCCGGTGAATGATGGTATTGTTGTGAGAATCAATATTCCTCCTTTGACTCAAGAACGTCGTACCGATTTGACCAAAGTGGTGAAAAAGTTGGCTGAGGAAGCTAGAATCGGTGTGAGAACAGCCAGGCAGGATTGTCTAAATGCCATGAAGGCAATGGAGGCAAAGAGTGAAATTACTGAAGATGATTTACGTGGTTCTACAAAGAAATTACAGGATAATGTTGATGCGATAAATAAGAAAATCGATGAACTCACAAAGCAGAAAGAGCAGGATATTATGACTGTTTAGTTTAAAAATTTTAAAATTTAGCCTCATTCCTCATGTCTTATTTGCTGACAATAATAGCTTTTATAGTAATCTTTTCGGTTCTTATTTTGGTGCATGAATTCGGGCATTATATCATGGCTAAAAGAGCTGGAATTAAGGTTGAGGAATTTGGATTTGGATTGCCGCCGAGACTTTGGGGAAAGAAAAAGGGAGAAACTATTTATTCTATTAACTGGATTCCGTTTGGGGGTTTCGTAAGAATGCTTGGTGAAGATCAAGCGGATCCGACAATGATGAAGAGTAAGCGGAGTTTTGCGGCTCAGCCGATGAGAGCGAGAGTAAAAGTGATAGTGGCAGGTGTGACAATGAATTTTTTGTTGGCTTGGCTTTTGATTTGGATTGGATTTACTGCTGGAATGCAACCATTGCTTGGTCCGGATGATGTGTTGCCAGCTATCAATAACGGGCAGGTTGTTTTGGAAGAAGGTGTGAAAATAAAAGCCGTAGATAATGGTAGTTTGGCGGCGATAGCTGGGTTTAAGGCTGATGATATTATTTATTCAATTAATGGAGAGAAAATTGAGGATAATAATTTGGCGGCAATTACGAAAGATCCGGCAAAAACTTTTGGTGTAATCAGGGACGGCAAACCGGTGAGTTTACAAATTTCCAATGTAAATTCAGATAAGAATGTTGTCCAGAAGCTTGGCTTAACTTTCTATGATTTTGGGGATTTCCCAAGGGTGAAAATTTTTGATTTAAAACCTAATACTGTTGCTTATCATGCCGGGTTGCGTTCGGAGGATGTGGTTTTGACTGTAAATGGCGAGCAGGTTTTTGGTATTCCCCAATATGAATCTTTGATTCGTGGTGTGCCAAAATTGGAATATGCTGTTTTGAGGGATGGAGTGGTACAGCAGGTGATTGTAGAGCGTACCAAGGCGCGTCAGGTAATTATTTCCGGTATAATTCCCGATTCTCCTGCGGAAAAGGCGGGGTTGAAAAGCGAGGATGTGATTTTGACTATAAATGGAAAAGCTATGTCTGATGGGCAAGAGGTGGTGAACTATGTACAAGAACACAAAAGTGAACAATTAGCCTACATGGTTGATCGTGGCGGACAGCAATTATTTTATGAAATTAAGGCGGGAAGTGATGGGCACATTGGAGCGGCTCTGTCGGAACTTATGAGTTATGTTGATGATCAGGGAATGAGTCTCTATAATGTGGATCAATTGGCTTCTGTAAAAGAAATTAAAAATGTGCAGTATCCTTTTTACGTGGGAATTTATAAATCTTTGGGAGAAACTTGGAAATTGGCTGTGAATACAGTGAAAGGATTTGGAGATTTCTTTAGTAGTTTAATTAGTAAAGGTGAAGTGCCCGCTACGGTTTCCGGTCCGGTGGGAATTGCGCAAATGACGCATGTGTTTGTGGAGGAAGGGTTTATTCCTTTGCTAAGATTTGTGGCTATTTTGTCTTTAAGTTTGGCGGTTTTGAATATCTTGCCTTTACCAGCGCTCGATGGAGGAATGTTATTGTTTGTTTTGATTGAATTTATAATTGGACGACGCTTAAATAAGCGTTTTGAAAACTACGTTCATGCGTTTGGATATTTATTGATTTTGGCTTTGATTTTGGTTGTGACCTACAGTGATATTATGAAGTTTTTTCGTAGCTAAATAAATGCACTTGCGGGCCTCCCAAAAAATGTTTTCTGGGAGCCTTTACGTATTTTGCAAATTGTTTTTTAGCTTATATCTTTTTACTAAATATAGTGGGGGTTTTGGTGAGTGACGGCTATATGTTGAATGGTGATTTTTGGGTGTTTTATATCTTGTGGAGGGGTGAAAAGATCGTTAATATGTGGGTCCAAATATTTCAATTAGGGCTGAAAAATTTGGGAGTCCGACTAGGGCGTCGGGCAAGTCTCATTTTGGGACAAAAGGTTTATTATCTTATTTCATTTCCTATGACAAACAAAGAACTGTGGGTTTCTATTTTGCGCCGTTTACAGCCAACGATTAAAAAGGCGCATTTTATTACCTGGCTGCAAAACACTAACATCGTTTCTATTGATAATGGTGTGATGATGGTGGGTATGCCTACAGAATTTGCTTTGAAATGGATGAATCAGCATTATGCGGTGAAAGTTTTACAAGCAGCTCAGGAGATGAATGCGGAAATTTTGAAAGCTGAATTTAAGGTTGAATTAAGTTATGGACAGCTTGGTGGCAATGGAGTTGATGTACAAACTCTTTTTGCTCCAGAAATGGATAAAAAAGTAAGAAAGGTTCGCAATGTAAATGAAGTAGCTGTAGTTAAAGGACTTTCTTCAGGAAAAATTATGAGTCAAATGATGAATCATAAATATTCTTTGGATAATTTTGTGGTTGGTAGTGATAATAGACTTCCACATGCGGCTTGTTGCGCTGTGGCCAATATGCCTGGTGGAATTTATAATCCTCTTTATATATATGGTGGAGTTGGTTTGGGAAAAACTCATTTGGTGCAGGCTGTCGGAAATGAGATTTTGAGGAATTTCCCGGATAAAGTGGTGAAATATGTGACTGCGGAAAAATTTGTAACTGAGGTTGTTGAAGCTATTGGAAAGAGAAATACTCAGGCGTTTAAGGATCAATATAGAAAAGTGGATTGTTTCTTGGTGGATGATGTGCAGTTTTTTGCCAGAAAGGATTCTTCTCAGCAGGAATTTTTCCATACGTTCAATGACCTTTATAATGGGAATAAGCAAATTGTGATTACCAGCGATAGAGCACCATCTGAATTGGACGGCATGGATGAAAGAATTCGCAGCCGTTTCGGTATGGGTATGGTGGTTGAACTTTTGTTGCCGGATTTTGAAACAAGATTGGCGATTTTGCACCAGAAATGTAGAGAAAATCAGCTTATGCTTGATCCTGAAGTATTGAACTTTGTAGCTACAAACGTGCAGAGCAGCGTACGTGAGCTTGAAGGTGTTTTGCGTCAAATTGTGGCTGAGAGTCAGCTTTTCAATCGCGTGACTACGATTCGTTCCGTGGCTGAAATTATTAAGCGTTTGAATAAAGCGCAGAAAATTATCGGTTACGATATTGAAGCCAGACAAGGTCGCAATATTGTAAAAAGCTCCGCTGATGTTTTGAATATTGTGGCTGAGTATTATAAGGTTAATTCCGATGAATTGGTTGGTAAGGACAGACATAAAGGTTTGATGTTGCCACGTCATGTTTGTATGTATTTGATTAAGAATGAATTGGGTGAGTCTTATGAAAAAATTGGAGAAGGTTTTGGAGGAAGAAATCATACAACTGTAATGCATGCTTGCAGTCAAACAGCAAGAAAATTGCGTACAGATTTGAGATTGGTTAGAGATGTGAATGCTATTAAGCGCGAAATGGGACTATAAAAATTCTGATGACATTTTGGAAACTCTGCTCTAGAATCTAAATGATTTTTTAATCCAATTCTTGTGTATCAAAGACCACGATATTATCAGCCACGTCGTCAGGTAGGTAAGACAAATTATGTCATGCCTTTTCTTATCATTATCTGTATCGGTATTATAGGAGTTTTGTTGTTTAATTTATGGAGAGCTTTTTTCCCTTCTTCTCAACCGAAAGCTGCTTATTTGCATATAGTTGAAGGTAGTGCTCAGATGAAGGCCTGGGGGACAGAATCGTTTTTTAATTTGAATACTGATTCTGTAATTATGCAGGGAGATAGAATTCGATCTTCTGCTGATGCTAAATTTATCGTCGAATTTTTTGATGGAACTTTGATGAGAATTGGCGGAAATGCTGATGTGAGTTTTGATGCTATTGATGATAAGAGTGATGTTCCCGGTATGAATTTACATCTTTTTGCCGGAGATCTTTGGTTTGATATGTTAAATAGAACTTCAGGTCATGCGGATGTGGAAGTGGCTATGAATAATGTGGTAGCAAAATCAAATAATGCCAGTGTGTTTGATGTGGAAAATCAAGGAGATCAGGTGGTTAGAGTTGTTTCTGTTTCTCAAAATGACGGTTTGAAGGTGGATGTGTTGGATGAGGCTGGAAATAAAGTGATTGAATCTGAAAATATCGGAGTGGGGCAGGAAATTAATTTCAAGAGCGAAGTGTTAAAAGCTTATTGGTCTCACCAAAGTCCTACTGTGCTTGCTGCGCTTGCTGATGATTTTAAGCAAAGTGATTGGTATTTATGGAATATTAAAGAAGATGATAGTCCGACCGTGTTTGAAAAGACTGTTGGGCCGGGTGGTGCCGGTTTGGTAAAAGTGGCTCCTCAAGCGGTGCAGCCACAGGCGACTACTACTGTTACTCCTGATGCCACTACTGCCGATGCTACAGCCACAAATTCAACAACTCCCGGAACTACAACTTCTGGTAAAACTACGACAACACCAGACCCAACTGCAAAAACTCCTTCTCCTGCTGAATCAAATGCAGTTTCTAAGCCTGAAGTTACATCTGTTGCCGGCGGTGTAAAACCGGATGCAAGCGGTGTTTATAAAGTTACGAGCAGAGTTACTACTTTGAGTGGTACGATTAAAGGTGCGGATAAAGTAGTTGTTAATGGTTATACTTTGACTAAATTTAAATCTGGTTCTACTAGTTGGAGTTATTTTGCAAATGCAGATTTTGGCTTAATGAAGGCGGGGGATAATACTTATGAAATTTATGGTATAGATGCTCAAGGCAAAAAAGGTGAGAGCTTAATTATCAAGGTAAATTACGCGCCTCAATCTCCGACTCCTGCTCCTGCGACAAATACCAATACAACTACGGCTCCAGCTACGACAAATACAGCACCTACAAATTCAACTACAACTCCGGCAGCGCCTCTTCAGGATTAAAAGCTATTTAAGGTATTTTGATCTGTTGAGATTTTGTTCCTCGTTTGTTTTGGCGTAGATGACTTTTCCAGTATCTAAAGTTGTAAGGTAGAACCAATAATCGCTCGAAGTTGGATACATTGCTGCTTCTATGCTGTCTATGCTTGGATTGCAAATTGGTCCCGGTGGCAATCCTTGATTTTTACGTGTGTTGTATGGTGAATTTAGGGCTAGGTCTTTGCTGTCTATATTACGATCTTTAGTGACATAGAGCAGTGTGGCATCGGCACCAAGCGGCCAGTGGGCATCGAGGCGTTTCCACATAATTCCGGATACAGTTTTGCGATCTTTGCTGCTCTTTACTTCATTTTCGATGATGGAAGCCATCGTAATTATTTGATGAACAGTATGACGTTTAAGATTTTCCTGTAATTTTGAAAATTTCTTTTCGAAATTATTTAGCATCATTTCAACAAGTTGATTTGGTCTAAATCCATCCGGGTTTAAAAAATAAGTGTCTGGATAAAGATATCCTTCCAGTGGAAGTTCCAGTTTTGAAAGAGTTATTTTATCTAAAAACGGATAAGCTTGCCAGTTGTCGAAATTTTTTACAGCTTGGATGAATTCACCGGATTTTATTAGATCTAAGCCAACAAGTTTGGCATCTATGTCTTTAATAGTTAATCCTTCCTGTACCGTGATGATTGATTGGGCTTTTGAGGAATCGCTTAAGGCGGCTAATATTTGTGGTCCATTCATAGCTTTGGTTAAAATAAATCTACCCGCGACGATATCTTCTCCCAGATGATTTAATTTCGCATGCAAATATAGGGAAAAGGCATTTTTAATCAGTCCCTTGTCTGCAAGATTATTGGCAATTTCTTTTACGCTTTGACCTTTTTTGACTTGAAAGGAGATGGATGTATTATCGCTAGGGTCTGCAGGATCATATACAAAGCTTCGATATTTGATATATCCCACTAATAAGATAAAGGCGACAATTACTGGAATTGCCAGAAAACGATAGAATCTTCTATTTTTGTAATAGCTGTAAAAAGCCATAATATTAGTTCAAACCAGGCATGTTCATGTCTCCCATGATGTCTTTCATGAGATCAGCACCGATTTGTTGAGATTTTTTAACCGCTTTATTCATGCAGCTTACCAGATTGACGGAAAGTTTTTTCTTATCTTGCATGGCGGTATCTTCTATTCTTACTTCAATTACTTCTTGTTCTCCATTGATTATAACTGCTACCCCCTCGTTTTCAGCTTCAATATGGGTGTTTTTCAACTTTTCTTTAATTTCACGAGCTTGTTTTTGTAATTTATAAAGATTTTTTGCTTTATCGAACATAAAGGTGTTGTTTAAATTTCTTGAAGGATTTTAGCAGGTAGGGGGAGAGATGTACAGCATAGACTAAATTTCTATTGCGTAGATGCAGCCTTTCGGCTACACTGGCCGCGCAAATTTAATATTCAGCATATATGGACATACAGACTATTGAAGTACAAACCAGAGATACCAGCGTAAAAGGTAAAGATTTACGTCTTAATGATTTATTACCTGCAGAATTTTATGGAAAAGGTGTGAAGAATGTTTCTTTACAGATTCCATACCATGCTTTCCGTCGTCTTTTTAGAACTGCTGGTAGAAATACGGTTATTGAGTTGAATGTTGATGGTAAAGCTAAGCACAATGTTTTGGTTCATGATTTGCAACGTGATCCTATTTCAGATGAAATTATTCACGTAGACTTTATTAATGTAAGAATGGATCAGGTGATTCATGCGAAGATTCCTTTGAAGTTTATTGGTCTTGCTCCAGCGGTTAAAGAATTGGGAGGTATCCTTACTTATAATTTGAAAGAAATTGATGTTAAATGTTTGCCGAAAGATCTCGTGCCATCTATTGAAGTTAGCGTTGATTCTATCGTGGATTTCCATAGTTATGTACGTGTGAAAGACTTGAATTTACCGGCTGCTATTACACCAATTAATCCTTTGGAGGAAGTGGTTGTGACGGCTGTATTGCCTAAAGAAGAAGTTGAGGAAGCTGCTCCAGTTGTTGCTGCTGCTGATGTTCCTGCTACTGCCGTTGCTGCTCCAGCTGCTGATGCCGCTGCTGCTCCGGCTGCCGACGCAAAGAAGAAATAAATTTTTTTGATGAATGGCCCCGCTTAGCGGGGCCATTTTTTTTGATTTGAGTTGGAGATTGTCTTTTTTTAAAGTTTTGTTATATAATCTGCTTTGGATTTATCCTTATTCCAAATTTATGAAAAAAATTCTATACTCGTTTTTGACTTTGTTGATGCTTGTAGGTTTGACCGCTTGTTTTGGTGCGCGTGATGTAGCCAGTTTTTCCATGACTTTTAAAGATCAGAGTGGAGTGGCGACATTGAATCTCACGCCGGATTATTCAAAGCGTACTTTTGCGGTGGATTATAAAAAAGATTTCTCCGATAAAAAACAAAAGAGCGCGGCGTTTACCGGGCAAATGGGAGGAGAATATTTTGATCGTTTTGAAGAGATGACTAAATATGTTAAGAGTTATAAAGTCCCTACAGATTCTTCTGTGGTTAAAGATGAGTTATCTTTTAAGGCTATGGTTGAGAATGCTGATAAAACTGTTCAGAGTATGGAGGTTTCACCTAATGATGCAAAAAATATAGGTGGCTTAAAAGCGTTTTATGACGATATCTTAAAGTTGTTAACTGTGACAGCACCAGTTTAATTATTTTTTAATTTAATAAATTTATCATGATTAATGAAATTAAAGACGGTATAAAAATTTTAAAATTCGATAAGCCTACAATGGCAGCTGTTGCGAGCCGTAGTAGTGCGAAGAAATGGGGATTTATTATGTTGGCGGTGCCACCAGTTTTGAATTTGGTGTTGTCTTCAATGCTTTTTCCTTCAGGTTTTAGTTCTTTGTTTACCAGATTTGCTTTTTGGCCAATGATAATTCCTTCAGCATCGATAGTTGGAGCTATTTTTGCCATGAGTTATGCCGGTGAAAGAATGTTTGAAAGCAAGCATGGTCATTGGGCATTTTTTAAAGTTTTGTCTTACGCTTCAGTCTTTTTGTGGTTGAGTGCGGCACCGTTTTTGTTGGCTTTGACTGGACTAATTGAGCCGACAGGACTTTTTGATTTGGTATGGTTGGTTGGTATAGTTTGGATGTTTATGGTGGCTTATCATTTGTTTTTGGAATGGGGAAAACTTTCAAAACAAAATGCCATTATTGTGGTGGCAGTTGGTGTTGTTGCTTATATGATTTTCCAATTTATTCTCGGAAGGATTTTAATTGGAAGCTACTATAGAATGCTCTATTAATTGGAGCTTCATTCAATTTGAGGTTCATCCATATCGGAAGCTGTTTCCACTGGAATTGGCTGTCCATTGCTGTCTAGAGTTGGGGCAATAGGAGTAGTCGTGGTTATAGGGGTAGAACCGGAAAACATTGGATTGCTATAAAATTCTTTAATACGATTTTGACGCTCAGGAGTAAGAGTGAAATCATTCGCCGTCTGGAAGCCTCTTTCATAAGGTCCGAAGATGGTGGATTCGTCGAAAGCTTGATTGATTTTCCAAGCTATATCAGAACGGATTGCCAAGAAATTTGCTGGCACAGGAACCCAAAATTTCACCTGAACTATCATGCTATTACTGGTAAAACTTTTGAATGCGATGGTGTATTTTGGATCTTTGAGAACTGAAGTGTTGTTATCAAGAATGCTACCAATAATCTTGGTGATTTTTTGTACATCACTGCCATATCCCAAGCTGACGTCGATTTCTAGACGACGCATATTGTGATGAGAATAGTTTTCGATGGATTGAGACATGATATCAGAATTATAGATCGTAATATCACGATGATCGAAGGTTTTTAGGCTTGTAGATTGAAATTCCATGCGATCTACACGACCAACATAATTTTTGATTTTTACTATATCGCCAATTTTAAAAGGGGCTTTAAGGAAAATAAGAATACCTGCAACATAGTTTTGAATGATGTCTTTTAAGGCATAACTTAAACCAACCAAACCTACTCCGACCAAAACACTCATATCTATGCCGATGATTTTTAAGGCTATGGTTACGCCGATGACGATGACAAACCCTACCAATAATTTTTCAATTACGTTTAATGCTGTGCGTTGTTGATCGTGCTGAGTTTCAATTTTGGCAATGTATTTTTTGATCCAATGGATGGCGAAAAACATCACGATTAAAACAATGACTGCTTCAGCAAAATCTATAAATTTGCTGACAACGGTATTACTGATATTGCTAAAATCTATAGTTCCTGCGCTGCTACTTGTGGCACTTTTACCTTCTGCGGCAATTTGTCCACCGCTTAAGCTGTTTGTTAGGTCTGGGCTTGAGGCCATTTTGTATTTGTTTTAAACCTTAAGTTTATCTGCTAATTATATCAAATTTTTGCAGTTTTTACCATAGTGAGTGAATGTTTTATTAGGTTTAAGGCTCTTTATTTGTAGATGGTTTTATGGTATAATTTAAAGATAAATTATGAATTGTGATGCAAAATAATAATCAAAATTCAGGTGGCCATAGTCGTCGTGATGATAGACATGAAAGGCATGCCCAAAAACATGAAAGTAAAGATTCAAAGCGTGAAAGTATAAGAGATTATACTACTAATGTTTGGCATAAGATTGAAGGTGGTGTCGCGAAAAATAAGATTAATAATTTAAAGCAAGAGGTTCAAGGGAATCAACAAAATCAAAATGATACTTTCAAGAAAAGACGTAGACGTCGCCGTAGAGGAAGAGGAGGGAGAGAAGGTCAATCTCCACAGCAAGCGATGAGTTCTACTGCAAACCTAGATCAAAATTTTCCTCAAAAACAACATCAGATTCAGCATGATCAGGTTTTTACTGATGATCAAGCCACAGAGACTGCAGGGGCGACAGAAGAGTCCATTTTTGAGGATGCTGATCAGCCAGAAGAAAAACAACCAGAACAGGTTGAAAAGCAGCCTGAGGTTTATCCTGAACCTGAAGAGACTCCGTCGGAGGTTGAACCTCAGGTAGAAGCTCCAATAGAAATAAAAGCTCAAGCGGAGGTTGAGGGGCATATAATAGAAGCTCCAGCAGAGGCTCCAGTACCGGCTGAGCCAGAAGAGTTGCCTCCGATAAATCCTTTTGATTTTGGTGCTACAGAGACAGCTCAAGATGAATCTAAATTGCCACCTAGTAATTATGTTCAACGAGAGGAGCCGATGAATCCTTTTGATATTCCGCGCGATGCTATGCCGGAGCATGAGCATGTAAAACCTATAAATCCCTTTGATCTTACTGAGCAAGCTGATGATGCTCATGTGGTTACGCCTGTTGATCAAGGTGTTTATGAAGAAGCGGTCTCACCCAAAGAAACGGGGGAATCCAATGAATTTGAATCTGTTACTGCTAAGGAATCCGATGAAGAAGAAGAGGATTTGAGAAAAGAGCCTGAAGTGATTGAAGTGAAGGCTTCAGATATTCAAGAAAGAAAAATTGAACCAGTCTTTCCTGACAAAATTGAAAATGAAAATGTTCCTCATGATGAATTTAAAGAAGATTTTTGGACAATTTTGGAACACGCTGGAATCACTAAGCAAAAATTGATTACTTTTGGAATAATTTTATTGATACTTTTGGGAGTTGGTGTTTTCTTTATTTTTGGAGGAATGAATTTGTTTTCTTCTTCTAAATCTTCCGATCAGAAATTGATTAAGAGAGAAATTCCTGTGCAAGAAAAAACTGAACAGAAAGTTCCGCAGCCTTCAGAAGCGCGTCCTGTATCAAACGATCAAAGACCATATGATGTGATTAGTTCTTATATTTTCGGCCTTGAATATCAAAAACAAGGTCAAATTGAAGCTCAGCCGATTAGTTCGATAGGTACTATTAGTGGAATTGATGCCGGATTAATTTTTGGTAAGATTTCTAATCTTAAACAAGAGCGCTTTGTGGAGTATGTGCAGTTGCTGGAAAAAATGAATAATATTTACAATGTAGATATTTATAACATGTTGGATTTGGCTGTGGATAGAAGGGCAGCTCTAGATAAGTATTTAAAAGATATGAGTAATTTAATTGATCAAGGCGGTCAGGATTTGGCTAGCATACAGGGAAATTTACAAGAATTTAATTTGCAATATGAGGCCAGCTCCAAACAGGCAAGTGCTTATGAAACGAACTTTTTCAATCAGGTCAAAAATTATTATGGCCAGACCGCGTTTGATAATTTGCAGTCTTTTATGGATTCCTCTGCTCAGGCTGTGAGACTTAAAGCTCAATATGGAGCAGAAAATGCTTTAAAAAATATGTTTGTAAATTCTTTGGCAGCTTTGAAGCCCAGATATCAAGATATTTTGGCGAATACGGAGGCTTTGATTAAAGGTGTTAAAATCTTTGATATTAAGGGATCTGATATTAATGCGATTATCCCTGTAAAATAAAAAGCAGTGGTAAATTTGCATTCATTTGCTTTATAATATGATCTCAGTGGGAGATCTTATTTTCGAAGAAAATGAATGCGGAAATATTAAAAAAAATTGGTACTTATACAAACTCTTTTGACAAAGCTAAAATCTTGAAGGCTTTTGATTTTGTCAGTGATAAATATGTTCATGCTCAAAGCAATAATAATTGTCATTTGCACGTTTTGGATATTTTACTTCCATTGAGGCCGGATGAAGATACGATTATTTCTATTCTTTTGCATGATTTGTTTGTGATGTCTTCGATTAGTGAAGAGACAGTGAAAGAAAATTTTGGAACACAAGTTTTGGAAATTTTGACTTCTTTAAGGAGGATTTATGGTTTGAAATATGCTGAAAATGATAAAGGCGCTCAGGTGGAAGTTTTGAGAAAAATGTTTATGACTTTGGCTAAAGATATTAGAGTTATTTTGATCTGGCTGGCCCATAGGCTGTGTATGATGCAGAATTCAATTCAAAATATGGGACCAGTGGAGAGTTATAAGTTTGCCAAAGAAACGATGAACGTATATGTGCCGATTGCTTCACGTTTGGGTATTTATAAAATTAAGATTCAATTGGAAGATATTGCTTTTAAATATTTGAATCCTGTGGAGTATGAGAAGATTACTGAACAGGTTAAGGAATTTGCGGAAAGTAAGGGAATGCCGATTGATTTTGTAAGAAAACAGTTAACCAATTTTTTGAATAGCAGGGGTATTGAAGCGGAAATTCAAGGTCGTATTAAGAATTATTATAGTATTTATACGAAGTTGGCAAAAAAAGGTTATGTGAATGTAAATGATTTGTATGATTTTTTTGCGATTAGGGTGATTTTGCCGGAGAAGGAAACTTATGATCATTTATATTCGGTGCTTGGATTGATACATAGTGAATGGAAGCCGGTTTCCAGCAGATTTAAGGATTATGTGGCAGTTCCTAAACCTAATGGCTATAGAAGTTTGCATACTGTTGTAGTGGGTATGGGACCGAAAGGCTTTGATAAACCAATTGAAATTCAAATAAGAGATGAAAAAATGCATCGTGAAGCTGAGTATGGTATTGCTTCTCATTGGTTGTATAAAACAAAAAGATCATCTTCTCTTGAAGATTTAAATCGTCATGTGGATTGGATTCGCGGACTCGAACAAATTCACCAATTTTTTGGCTCTGAATCTTCGAACGTGATGAAGGAAGTGGAAATTGATATTTTTAAAGATAGAATTTTTGTGCTTACTCCCAGAGGTGAAGTGAAGGATTTGCTTGTGGGTTCTATCCCTTTGGATTTTGCTTATGCGGTGCATACGGATGTGGGAAATCACTGTATTTCAGCGAAGGTGAATGGATTGATGGTGCCTCTTGATTATCAATTAAAAAATGGGGATGTAGTAGAAATTGTCTTGAGAAGTGATGCGACGCCGAAACATAAATGGCTCTCAATGGTTAAGAGTAGTTTTGCAAAAAATAAGATTAAAGCTTGG
>Ga0172371_10000634_pt1 | contig 55327 bp, 46 predicted proteins | sample Lak12m_FD_114543 | JGI IMG/M metagenome (GOLD analysis project Ga0172371, IMG submission 114543) | Freshwater microbial communities from Kabuno Bay, South-Kivu, Congo - kab_022012_12m | ecosystem: Environmental > Aquatic > Freshwater > Lake | place: Democratic Republic of the Congo: South-Kivu... | reverse complement strand
TCTATTTGCTGGTTACGTGGCACCATGTTTCCAACTTTGGGAAAAACCAGCCAATGTTATTTCAACAACTTAACCCCTTAAAGGCCCCCAAAAGCGCCAACAACTGTAGAAGATGGGTTAGAGCGGACCGGGTTGGGGCAAACGCAATTGCCCCCGTAGCAATTGACCGGGCATGGAAGTTCACACACTTCCGTGCCCGGTTTGTCGTTTCTGGTTCTATTTCAAGATGTTAGGGGTGTCAATCGAAAAGTGGCTTGGGGAGCGCGCGGCGTGCGCTTCTGGTGAGGAGGGTCTGGTTCACAGGGCTCTTGCTGCGTCAATGCTTCAGTCTGCGTTGCTTGCCTTTTCGACTTTCTTCCGCTCTGCTGCCACGGCGATCCGCTTCATTGCCTCATCAAGCCTCTCTTCCGCGTCTTCTCCTAGGATCTGCTCGGCAAGCTCTATGAACCGCGCTGACTGCTCCGGATCGTCAGGCTCAAATTTCTTGTTCTCTTCCATTTTGCGCTCCATGGTTACTTGTTGAGGCCCAGGTCGCCCTGTTTCATAGCCGGTTCCTTGAATTTCCGGGGAGCCTGTTTGAATGTGCTCACGAGCATGCGTGGATACCGGAGTTGAGCCCCGTTCAACAGGTCCGCAATGGTGAGGATTTGAATCTTTGGAGCCGTGTGTTCCTTCGCGAGATGTTCGGGTGCGTAGTATCCGGCCGCAAGGGCTTCGTTCATCATGGGCTTGGTGGGTTGCTCCAAGGTCAAGAATGCACCCATCGTAGCCTTCTCACGATCCACACAATTTTTCAAGTCTCCGATTTGGTTCCGCGTGACGTGCCCACTCTTCACCTGGACAATGATTTTCTTCGCCTTCCCGGAGCCGTCATCAAAGAAGTTAATATACCCGTCAATCCCACTATCCGCACCCTTCTTTTTGTCTTGAGCTGGCCGCGCATCTACAAGGCTCAGTGCCCACCATTCAAACTGATACCGGTCTGTCTCGGCAAGGGCGTGCGCGCTCGATAAATCTCTTGGCGAACCTATGACTTCATATGGAGAAAGCTCATTCTGAAACGTCGTTTGCAACCGGTTTTTGATCAGAGCAATGGCAAGATGGGTAATGTCAATGCCAATCCATCGGCGGTGAAGCCGTTCCGCAACATTGATCGTCGTGCCGCATCCGCAAAACGGGTCAAGAACCAAGTCGCCTTCATTACTGGAAGCTTTGATTACGCGCTCTAAGAGAGATTCAGGTTTTTGGGTTGGGTAATGAAGGCGTTCTTTAGCGTGGGCGCTTATAGGGGAAATGTCTGTCCAGATACTCTGAAGAGAAAGACCCGGCATTTTATCTAGATATCGTTTGTAACGCGGGACCCCGCCCTCTTTAGCTGGCCAATAGATACGCCCCGCTTTATCCAATTCTTCCAGCGTTTCAATTGTGTATTTCCAGTGGTTGCCCCGCTCTGCCGGACTGATACCTCTCCACGTTTTCCCAGATGAACCCTGCCGCGTGCCAGAAGCAGTAAGGTTGTCTATCATAAATCGTCTGCCTGTTTCTGGCTCTACATGCGAATAAAATTTGTCAACATAAGCATCGTCATATGATGTAAATTGAGGGTTCCATAGAAAATCGTCTGATTTTGAATAGAAAAGGATTCTGTCATCAATTCGATTGTAACGGTGAGAATCGCTTCTCGCGCTGGTTCGTTTCCATATCAGTTCGTTTTGGAAGCATCGAACCCCAAAAGTAGCATCTAAAATCAACTTCAGATAATGACTTGCGGTGGAGTCGCAGTGTAGATAAATGCTCCCGGTAGGCTTCAAGACCTTGTGAAGTTCCGCCAGTCTCGCTGCCATCATAACAAGGTATGCCATCATGTCATTTCGGCCGAGGAATGACCGGAGTGCTTGTATCAGGTCTGAGAGTTTCTTCCGACCTTCTTGTGCGATCTCTCGATAGGTCTGTTCAGACTCGTCACCCCAATGCCACGTATCATCAAACGCCGTGATTTGAGCTTGCGAATGCGACCCATCTTTCTCCCCGAAGAGCACATTGTATGTCGCATTGGAATTGAAGGGCGGGTCAAGATAGATCAAGTCAACCGACTCGTCCGCGACGTGCTCCCGAAGGATCGTGAGGTTATCCCCGAAGTAGAGCCTATTCTTCCACTCTTGCCCGCTCATCCCTCTTTGTCTTCCTCTCTATGCTTGCCCACGAGTCGTTTGATAGGTCAACCGCCTGCCCACAACACCCTTCAGGAGCTTCTCAGCTCTCTGACCATCGTCCAATCCCTCACGAGCAGATCTCTTCGCAGTCTCCGGTCTGCTACACCGGTTATTGTACCGGAAGTCGAATTCTGCAAGGTAACGATGAAGGTGTTTCTTGGCGCAGTGTTGATAGACGCCTTTCATGCCCCGCTTGAAGATTGAGAAAAAGCCTTCCAGGGAATTGACGTGAACGGTCCGGTCTTTCTGAGAGACATACTCTCCCTTCCCATGAGTGACCACACCGTGCTCGTTGAAGTGTTTGTTAATGTGGCAGTATTGGCCAGCCTCGTCGGTCATGACCCGAGCTTCCCGATCGATGTTCTCTTGGAGAATCGGAACGATGGTCTTCGCGTCAACAGCGTCAACCACCATACTACGTGCCTGCCCCGAATCCCGGTCGATGAGAGACAGGATCTTGCGCTTGTGAGCGTACCCCTTCCGAACTTCCGCGCCCGGTTCTGTCCAGAGGAAAGTTTCATCAGATTCGACGGTTCCGCCGTTTGTGCCGAAGGGAGCAAGATCACCGTCCCGCATGGCTTCTCTGATGCGATGCCCCAGGAACCACGCGCTCTTCACGGTGATTCCCAGCATTCGATGGAGTTGATTGCAGGAGACGCCCTTCTTTGATGCGCAGATCAGGGTTATGGCTTGGAGCCACTTATGGAGCGGAATGTGGCTGTCCTCGAAAATGGTCCCGATCTTGACAGTGAAGGCGCGTTGGCATACATAGCACTTATATGTGCCGATCCTGCTGGTCTTCCCCCCGAGCTTGTTGACGCGCTCGGTTGACCCGCAATGAGGACACACCGCCCCCCCCTGCCACAGGATCGACTTGACATATTCGTAAGCGGCTTCTTCATTATGGAATCGGGACTGAGAGAGTATCGCTTGCATGGCCTTCTCCTTATCTGAAGACAGTATACTCCTTGGCCCCAAGTCTGTCAAGTATAATATCGCCTTAGAAAAGGGGGGAACAGGGCCTTACGTTAGCGCCTATGGGGTGCGGGGGAGGACCTCTTTTTCAAGAAGTCTCCCCTGCAATCATCTTTCATGAAAAATTCAAATATATTGGCGGCTCCCTTCGGCAGCCGCACGGCCCTGGCCGACCTCCGATCGAATCCAGCGTGTCGCGGATTGCGTTTTGGGAGGAAAACGTATACGAGTCTTAAGGTCGCCCGATCCGAGGAACGAGTTTTCCCGATCGGCCCTAACAATCGGTGCGCGCCGCCTCCGCGGAGTCATATACGCCGCGCCGGCGTCAAGTCGCCGGAAACCGGTCATGCCGCTCAAGAAAGCGCCCGCGGCCGCTGCTCATGGATGGACTTCTCCGCTTGATCATGGCCCTCTTCAGGTTCCTGTTGAATTGTCACGTCAGGCTTTCCCATGATTGCGCATGGTCGTTGGGTTCACCACCGCGGTGGACGCGCCTGGCAGCGGTACTCGCTTGCTCCGCGTTCGTGCTGGGATGCGTACCCCTGTTCACGAGCAACCGCGGCCCGGAGCGAGCCGCCCAGAGCAAGCTCGTCAAGCCTCGGGTAGCTGATGAGACCTCGGCGACTCCCGGTGAGGCTCGGACCGGAGCCGCTCCCGGCAGGAGCGGCGAGGCTGAACCGGACCCGGCTCGGGACAGGACGGCCACAAAGAGCGAAGCCCGCGCTCCGGCGTCGGCCGGAAAAGATCAGACCGGTCAGCAAATCGGGGAACCGGAAAAGATCCGAGCCGGAAAAACCATTTCCGAAGAACGAGATCCCGAAGCGAAACGACCGGTCGCCGAACCGGACGCAGCCAAGAAAACAGCCCCTGAAGGAACGGGGCCCTCTGACCCTGGAGCGACCGGCGACGACGAAGCATCGGGGCCGGCGTTCAAGAAACACGATCACGTCAAGTACTTGCGATTGATCACCAATAAGGCAATCGACAGAGTCAACGAAGCCAAGGACTCGGCCCATGCCGCCCTGTGCAAGGATAGCATGACCGAACAATGGTCGCTCACCATTTATTTCAGGCAGGCCAAAACCTTTTCGTTTGTCGTCTACGTGTGGGATGAGGTGGACGAGAACTGGGTCGAATCGCTCCGAGCGGACAAGCGGCCCCTGGTCCAATGGAAAAGCCGTCTGGATTACCAGACATCGGGAAAGGATTGCCGGCTGATCAAGGAGTTCCGGGGTGGATAACCTTACGGAACCATGGTAATACTTTTCCTGAAAAGGCAAATGCGGCCAAAGAGAGGCTTGTGATGCTGGAAACGGTGCTTCCGCTGTTCGTTGCGGCCGAAAAGGCCAGAGGTATATTTCGCGGAGTGAGCTTCGGCAAAGCGTTCCTGGTGTGGTCAGTCATGGTCTTCACCGTTCACGGGGCAGCGACTGTCGGGCTCGGAGCTCAGAGCCGGGAAGAATGCAACAAGTGCTGCGCGGAACAAGGATTTGACGAGTACTACCTCGATCAGTGCAAACTGAAGTGCTTCCGAAATCATGACCACTGCGTTGGCGGCGCAGCAAAGCACCGACCGCCGGCAGCCGAAACGCCGAGGGCCGAAACGCCGAGGGCCACGGAACCTCGACCCGAGGCTCGACCTCCCCGAGCTTCCCTCCGGTTTCCCGATCCCCTCAACCTCGTCCCCGGCAGGGAGTGGGAGGCGGCCAATCAAATCCTGGCGCTGAACGGGATACCTGCTCAGCATCCGAACCATCAGAGGGCCCTCAAGGCCGTCGAGGCGATTCTGGTGCAATTCGGCAAACAGAACCCCCAGGGCGGGAATCTCCCCGTTGCCGTGCTCGGGAAAATTATTCAGCAGTATCGCTGAATTGAAGCTCCGGTCGTCCATGCTGACGGGATTGAAACACTTCCCAAGCCTCCGCCTCCTGTTGACCCTCACGGTGATCGGTTTGCTGATGGTAGCCCACGCACCGGCTGCCGATACGCTACAGACGCCCGAGGCGCTTGAGGTGATCCCCTCTCCTCCAGGGGTGGTTCGCCCCGCTGAGCAGCTCTACCCTGCCTGGTGGGGGAAACCGCCGCGCATTCCGGAGCTCGTGCCCTGCCGGGATGCCGGTCACTGTGCGGCTTGTCACGATGCCAACGCGTCCATGGACGCGTCCCACGCCGTCGCGTGCATCACCTGCCATGGGGGGGATTCCTCCACCGGAGACAAAGAAAGGGTCCACGTTGGGCTGATTCCAGATCCCGGCGCTCTCGCCGTCGCAGAAAGGACCTGCGGGCGCTGCCATCCTGAAGAAGTTCGCAGAGTCAGGCGCTCTGCCATGGCGCTGGCCCCGCGGATGATCAACCACACGCGCTTCGCGTTCGGCGCGCAGGAAAGTCCGGCCGCGCGTCACGCCACCGTCGACCAGGAGGCGTTGAAACAGCTCCCCGAGTTTTCACGTTCCGGGAATCTCGGAGACGATCTCTTGCGGCGATCCTGCCTGCGGTGTCACCTTCATGCCAAAGGCTCGCAACGCTGGGGAGAGCATCGGGGGCTCGGTTGCTCCGCGTGCCATGCAGCCTATCCGAACAGCGCGGACGGTCGTCCCCGCACCCACGCAGTGATCAGGAATGTGGGGACAACGGCTTGTTTGAAGTGCCACAATGCAAACCATGTGGGCGCGGACTTCGTCGGACTCTTCGAGAAGGACTACCAGCGCGGCTTTCGATCTCCGTTCGTTCGCGGACGCCAAGCGCCCCGGATCTACGGTTCCGAGCAGCATCGGCTTTCGTCGGACCTCCATTTCCGGGCGGGCATGACATGCGCGGATTGCCATACATTGGACGAAATCCACGGAACCAATGAGATCCCTTCTTCTCCGTTCAACCACGTGAAAATCTCCTGCGAAGGGTGCCACGTGAAGGGCGATCACCCGGCGATCCTCACCGCGGCCGACGGACAGATGACTCTGCTGCGCGGAGAAGGGCGACCTGTTCCCCGATGGAATCCGGAGCTGATTCCCCACAGGGTTGAGAGGCATGCGGCCAAGGTGAAGTGTGCAGCCTGTCATGCCATGTGGTCCTTTCAGGATTACGGCTTTCACCTCATGCTCGAGGAGCGGGCCGATTACTGGAAATGGGCGCCCCTCGCCGCGCAGAACGACCCGCAGATTCAGGAGCTCCTTGCTCGCAACGTGGGCACGGAGGCGGAGTTGATCCCTCCGACGGGCCGCGGCCTGCCGGCAAAACCGGAAAGCGCGTGGGAACTTCCCGTCAGCCGCGACTGGCTGACTGACGAAGATCGGCCCGGAGCCTGGTTCCGAGGATATACGGAGCGACGGTGGTCCAACCCGCCTCTGGGTCTGGATCACCGCGGGCGAGTCTCGGTCATGCGACCCATGTTCCAGTATGTGGTGTCGCATGTGGACGAGGAGGGCAATCTTCTGCTCGACCGGGTGATTCCCACCACAGGCGGCGGCTTTCCTGCGCTCATTTTCAATCCGTACCAACCGCACGCCACCGCGCTGAAGGGCCGGCCTTGTCACGGCTGCCACGGCAATCCGAAAGCAGCCGGCCTTGGCGAGGCGCTGCCGGGCCTCGCGAGACCGGGATTCCGGCCGCTCTGGCTGCCGGAGGCGAGGATACCGGGTCGCTCGTTCCGCTGGGACGCGCTCGTGGATGAACAGGGAACTGCGCTTCAGCGAAGCACCCATCCCGATGCCGGTCCGCTCGATAGGAGTACGCTGGAAAGACTCCTCAATCCGTCGGCCCGCCATCGAGCCCTGTGGCGCCGCTATTTGACGGGCCAAGGTCAAGAGCGGCCTTGACAGGAGCCCGAGGCCAACGTAACGTTAACCACTTCAATTTCGGCCGGGGCACGGGATCTTCCCTGCCCGCCGTTAGAAGAGAGTCACCGATGAAGATTACTCCGGAAGAGGTTGATTACGTTGCGCTCCTGGGGCGGCTGGCGCTTACGCCGGACGAGAAGAAAAAATTTCAGGCCCAGCTCGACGATATCCTCGGGTACATGGAGATGCTGAACCAGGTTCCCACCGATGACGTGGAGCCCATGGCCGGGCCGGTCGAGCTCTACACCCCCTTGCGAGAGGATCTGGTGAAACCGTCGCTACCGCCTGACGAGGCGCTGAGCAATGCGCCCGACCGGTTCGAAACCTCATTCCGGGTCCCGAAGATCATTGAATAGGACTTTCTGAAGATGCACCGGGGAGGGACTTTTTGCAAAAAGTCCCTCCCCGGCCCCCTCTTCAAAAACTCCCAACATATCTACGGCTCCCGCTGGTCGCCGCCTGATCCTTGCCAACCAACACGAAGGTGGAGAGGCGACCGGTCGGTCGCCCGACAATGAGATTGCCAATCTCCGGCTCGCCGTGACCGGACGGAGCATGGACTTCCTTCACGACAATTCACTGCTTCGCGGCTCTTGCCGGGAATGAGGAACTCAGACGTGTCCGAGCTGTATGAATTGACCGCTGTCGAGTTGGCCGCTCTCTTAAATGAGCGCAAAACTTCCTCCGTGGAAATCACCCGGGCTGTGCTGGACCGGATTGCAGCCGTGGAAGAGCGGGTTCACGCGTTTATCACCGTCCGGCCCGAGTCGGCCCTGTCCATGGCCGCAGAGGCGGACCAGCGCATTGCTGCCGGAAATCAGCGGCCCTTGACGGGAATCCCGATCGCGGTGAAAGACAACATGTGCGTCAAAGGGGAACGCGCGACGTGCGGTTCCAAGATTCTCGAGAACTTCGTTCCACCCTATGACTCCACCGTCGTGAAACGCCTTCGGGAAGAGGGAATGGTGATAGTTGGCGCCGCAAACATGGACGAATTCGCCATGGGCTCCTCGACCGAGACCTCGTGCTTCGGGACGAGCAGAAATCCCTGGGACCTCGACTTGATTCCGGGCGGTTCCAGCGGCGGGTCGGCGGCTGCCATTGCTGCCGGAGAGGCCATCATGGCCCTCGGGTCGGACACCGGCGGATCGATCAGGCTGCCGGCAGCCTTTTGCAGCGTTACCGGCATGAAGCCCACCTATGGATCAGTCTCGCGGTACGGACTCGTTGCGTACGCCTCGAGCCTCGATCAGATAGGCCCGTTCGCCAAGAACGCCTCGGATCTGTCCCTGTTGCTCAACGTCATCTGCGGGCACGATCCATCGGATTCCACATCGGTTCCGCGCGATTACCCCGATTTCACGACGTTCCTCGAACAATCCCTCGCGGGCATGACATTGGGCATGCCTCGGGAATTTTTCAGCAAACTGGACCATCCCGACGTGTCGAGGGTCATGGCCGAGGCGCGTCAGGTCTTCGAGGGCCTCGGAGTCAAGTTCGTCGAGCTCTCGCTCCCGCATCTGGATTACGGCATTGCCGCGTATTACATCATTGCGCCGAGCGAGGCATCTTCCAACCTGGCACGGTACGACGGCGTCAAATATGGCCACCGGGCCGAACAATTCGACAGCATGATCGACATGTATTGCCAAACTCGCGCCCAGGGGTTCGGCGCGGAAGTGAAACGTCGAATCATGCTCGGGACCTATGCCCTCTCCTCCGGCTATTACGATGCCTATTATCTCAAGGCCGCAAAGATCCGCACGCTCATCACCAACGATTTCAAGAGTGCTTTTGAGAAGTGCGACGCGATCTACTGCCCTACCGCGCCGACTCCGCCCTTTGCCATCGGCGCGAAGATCGACGACCCGATTCAGATGTACCTCACGGACGTATTCACCATTCCCGTGAACATGGCAGGCCTTCCGGGTCTGACAATCCCAGGCGGATTCTCCGCGGACGGCCTGCCGGTGGGATTGCAGTTCATCGCCCCGCATTTCAAGGAAGGGCTGCTCGTGCAGCTCGCAGCGGCATTCCAGCAGACCACGGATCACCACCTGAAACGCCCCCAGCTCTAGGAAGGAACCATGGAATACGAGGCAGTCATCGGACTCGAGGTTCACGCCCAGCTCCTCACCGATTCGAAGGCGTTCTGCTCATGCACGACCAAATTCGGCGCCGCACCCAACTCGAACACCTGCCCCATTTGCCAGGGCATGCCGGGCGTGCTGCCGGTCCTGAATCGGAAGGCGCTGGAATTTACCGTGCTCATGGCCCTCGCGTGTCATTGCGACATCAAGCCGGTGAGCCGGTTCGCGCGCAAGAACTATTACTACCCCGATTTGCCCAAGAACTATCAGATTTCCCAATACGAGCTCCCTGTGGCCGAGCACGGCTGGGTCGAAATCGAAACCGACGGCGAGACGAGACGCATCAGCCTCACCCGCATCCACATGGAAGAGGACGCGGGGAAGCTCATCCACGACGAGCGCAAACCGGTCTCCTACGTCGATCTGAACAGAACCGGCGTGCCGCTCATCGAGATCGTATCCGAACCGGAGATCAAATCGCCTGAGGAAGCGGCCGCGTACCTGAAATCCCTCCGGTCGATCCTCGTCTACCTCCGGATCTGCGACGGCAACATGGAGGAAGGGAGCTTCCGCTGCGATGCGAACGTGTCGGTCAGGCCAAAGGGCGAATCGACCCTCGGCGTCAAGGCCGAGCTCAAGAACATGAACTCGTTTCGCTACGTGCAGAAAGCCCTGCAGTACGAGATCGACCGGCAGATCGAGCTGGTGCGGGAAGGCGGCCGCGTTGTGCAGGAGACCCGCCTCTTCGATCCGTCCACGGGAATCACCGCGTCCATGAGGAGCAAGGAACAGGCCCACGACTATCGGTACTTCCCCGACCCCGACTTGCTGCCGCTCAGGGTGGATGATGATCTCATCGAGCGGATGCGGAGCCGCCTGCCCGAGCTGCCGGCGGAGAAGCGGGACCGCTTCGTCCGGGACCTGGGTATTCCTTTGTACGATGCAGGCGTACTCACCGCTTCGAGAGAGCTGGCCGGATATTTTGAGGAGACCGTCAAACTCTGCCCCAATCCCAAGAGCGTGAGCAACTGGATCATGACCGAGCTCATGCGTATGCTCAAGGGCGATGAAGCCGGAATCGCCAACTGTCCGGTTTCTCCCGCTGGGCTCGCGGAGCTGCTGCGGTTGGTCGAACAGGGAACCATTTCCGGCAAGATGGCCAAGACCCTGTTCGAGAAGGCGTACGCCTCGGGCCGGGACCCTGTGGCGCTTTTTGAGGAAGACAGAAAGGTTCAGATTTCAGACCAAATCGAGTTGGGCAAGATAATTGGAAAGGTGCTCGACGACAATCCCGGTGAAGTCGCTCGCTATTTGTCGGGAAAGAAGCAATTACTGGGCTTCTTCGTGGGGCAGGTCATGAAGGAAACCAGCGGACAGGCCAATCCGAAGCTCGTGAATGGGATGCTGATTGCTGAACTTGCGAAGAGATCCACTAGCGGATCGTGATCTTTCGGGAGGGAGGCGGGTAGTCGAAAAGTCAATTGCGGCCGCTGAGAACGATATGTGAGGGCGGGTTTCCAACCTGCGCCCACTTCGCCTGAAAGAAGTCGGTTCCAGTAGGATTCATGCGGCCGTAGTCTACCTGACCCCATCTCCTGGGTCTTGCTTGGGTGGCCCGGACGTTATACGTCCGGGCCACCCCGCTGCTCGTTGGCTCCGGATCGTGCCACGATTTGGAGTGCAGACTGAATTCTGAAACGGTTTCTGCATGCCTGCCCGAAACCGGGCGGACACATCGCCATACCTCGCCGGACAAAGGTCTTGAGTCGAGGGGGCTTATTGGCGCTAACAGACAAAGTACATCCATTAGGTAGGCTAACTCCCATCAGACTGCGATTTTGCCCCGAATAGGAGCTGACTGGCTAACACGGTGCAATTTCTCGGGAACATTCTCATCCCCTGCGGGGACTTCTTCGGGCGGTCGCGGGTGAATTGCGCTGAACGAAAAAAAAACCTTGCAACCCTGCCCCTCGAAATGGCAACATAATATGTTACGGTATTCTCGCGGAAAGGTTCCAACCTCGATCCCATGGACACAATCCCCATCAAAGTGGTAGTATTTCATTGCCGCAATTTGCGGCTCTTTAGCAACGGTCAACAGAAGGAATTCGCCAGAGCTCGTCCCGGCGTGAAGCTCGTCGCCATACCCTGTTCGGGAAAGATAGAGGCTCATCACCTCCTCGAAACCCTTGCGGCAGGCGCGCATGGAGCCCTGGTGCTTGCGTGCGCGGAAAAGGCGTGCCAATATCTGGAAGGATCCAAGCGGTCGCACAAGAGAGTCGACTACGCGCGGCAGTGGCTCGACAAGCTGGGCATGGAAACCGACAGGCTGGAATTTATCCATATCCCGCCCACGGACACCGAGGCCTTGGACAAACTGCTGAAGGAATTTGCCGATAAATTGGAATCCTTCGAGAAGACACTTCCCATCGCACAGACCCAACCAACCTGAGAGACTGTCTGGCAGCAATTGGCTCCACCGTGCAGCCGGGTGAATGTCGCGCGGGCGGAGCGAACATGCCGCGCGGTGCCGCCGACCAAGGAGGAAATCTGTGATAGTCGCGGAGCTGAAAGAAATATCCGAGATCAGACGCATGATCGACCGATACTCGTCCATCCTGGTGGTGGGATGCGATTCGTGCGTGGCGGAATGCGCCGCGGGCGGACGCCGGGAAACCATGCTCCTGGCAGCAGCCCTGAAGCTTTCGTACGCCAAGGATGATAAACAACACACCATAACCGAGTCGTGCCTGGATCGGCAGTGCGTGGACGACTTCATCGAGGGGATCGCGCATCTCGTGCCCGAGCACGACGTGCTGCTCTCACTTGGGTGCGGAGCCGGGGTTCAGGCCCTCGCCCGAGTCTATACCGACAAACCGATCATCCCGGCGCTCGACACGCTCTTCATTGGTGAAACCGAAATGAGGGGAGTCTGGCAGGAGAACTGCCTCGGGTGCGGCCAGTGCAAGCTGGGCTATTTCGGCGCGGTCTGCCCGGTGACCCGCTGTTCGAAGAAGCTCATGAACGGCCCCTGCGGAGGGTCAAAGGATGGCCATTGCGAAGTGCGGCCCGACATTCCGTGCGGCTGGGATATGATCATTCGCCGACTGGATACCCTCGGAGAACTTGACCGACTGAACGAATACGTGCCCCCCGTGGACTGGTCCACGTCTCATTCGGGAGGGCCGCGCCGCGTTGTCAGGGAGGATCAGAAACCGTGAAGACTGAAAGTCGACTCGAAAAAGTTCTTGCGGCCGGACACTTTGCCGTGACCGCGGAATGCGGACCCCCGAAGGGTTCGGATCTGGCGGTGCTCGAGAAAAAGGGCAAGGCCCTCCTGGGGTACATCGACAGCGTGAACGTGACGGACAACCAGACGGCGATCGTGCGCATGTCGTCGGTCGCGGCCTGCTCCATTCTCAAGGCCATGGGTCACGAGCCGGTTCTCCAGATGGTGACCCGCGACCGAAACCGCATCGCGCTGCAGAGCGATCTCTTCGGTGCTTATGCGCTGGGAATTCGCACCGTCCTCTGCCTGACGGGAGACCACCAGACCTTCGGCAACCAGAAGGAAGCCGTCGGGGTGTTCGATCTCGATTCGATCCAACTGGTCAGGACCGTCCGAGAAATGCGGGACAACGGCCGGATCATCGGAGGTGAGCCCATTCAGGGGCCGCCGAAGATGTTCATCGGCGCGGCGGAGAACCCCTTTGCCGATCCCGTCTCGTGGCGGGTGGTCCGGCTCGCCAAGAAGCTCCAGGCAGGGGCTGACTTTATTCAGACCCAGTGCATATACAATGTGGACCGTTTTGAACAGTTCATGCGCCAGGCCGTGGACATGGGCGTGACCGAAAAGCTGTACATCCTCGCGGGAATTACCCCCATCAAGACAGCGGGCATGGCTAAGTATATGGCCAACAAAGTCGCGGGCATGGACGTGCCCGAGTCGCTCATCCAGCGTGTGGCCGGGGTCCCCAAGGAGAAGCAGGCCGCTGAAGGCATCAAGATCGCGGTGGAGACCATTCAGCAGGTTCGCGAGATGAAGGGTGTGGCGGGAATTCATCTGATGGCCATTGAATGGGAAGAACGGGTCCCCGAGATCCTCGAGGCAGCAGGACTCGCCAAGAGACCGCAAGTCTGATCCGCGCAATCGGACCCGTGTCCTGAGAAGGTGACAGAAACATGCCCAAGAAATACCACATCCATTCTCAGCCGACCCCCAAGCGCTACCCGACGATCGGACGATCCGGAATCGTGGATTGGGGCGAGGGGTGTCTCAAGTGTGCCAGGTGCGTCAAGCAAGACTGCGTGTACAACGTGTACCGTGAACGCTCCTTCTCATCGGCCATTCTGGGCGACACCATCGACGAGCTCTGCAAAAGCTGCTTCCGCTGCGTTCAAGGGTGCCCGAAGCGCCTCATCCACAAGACCCTGAATCCCGAATGGGAGGCCCTCGGAGATGACCTGTTCACGCCCGAGACCATTTCCATCACGTGGGACCAGGCGGAGGCGGGGAAAATCCCCGTGTCCGGAGCGGGGTACGGCGGCGCCTTTTCAGGACCGGGCTTCGATTCCATGTGGACCGACATGAGCGAGATCGTCCGTCCCACGCGGGACGGGATTCACGGCAGGGAGTACATCTCGACGGTGGTGGACCTCGGCAGACGCCCTCCCCGGCTCGCGTTTGATCAAGACGGCCGCGTCATCACGGAATCATTCCCGTCCCTTCGGATTCCGCTCCCGATTGTCTTTGATCTCTTCCCCTTCGGCGACCTCTCGCCCGCGGTTTGGAGAGCAACGGTACGCGCCGCGGCCGAACTGGACACCCTTGCGGTGGTTCCTCGATCGCAGGCCAAGGATCTCCCGGAATTCAGCCACCATCTGGTCCCCTTCCTCGACCGGGAACCGGTGGACCTCGGGTGGGTGAAGGATTTCCGCATGGTCGAGATTCCCCATGCGGAAGACACGCTTGCCAGATTGGCCACGTTGAAGAGCAGCAAACCGGAACTTCTCGTGTCGGTTCGCATGCCCGCCGTCTCTCGTCCTGAACGGCTCGCGGAGATCCTGGAATTGCACCGTGCGGGCGCGGACGTGATCCACTACGCGGCGGATGAGCGCGGGTACGAGCCACGCGTGGAAAACGGGCTTCACGTCAAGGACGTCATCAGGGAAACGCACGGCGGTCTGCTGAAGCAGAGCGCGAGAGACGAGATCACCTTCATGGTTTCCGGCGGCATCGCCATGGCCGAGCATGTCATCAAGGCAATGTTGTGCGGCGCGAATCTCGTGGGCGTGGACATCCCGCTCCTCATCGCGCTTGAATGCCGGGTCTGCCGGAATTGCCGCGAAGGGGGCGAATGCCCGGTGAAGCTGTCGACGATCGACCCGGCATGGGGCGCGCGGCGAATGGTCAATCTCATCGGAGCCTGGCACAACCAATTGCTCGAGATGATGGGCGCCATGGGAATTCGCGAGGCTCGAAGATTGCGAGGCGAACAGGGCCGGGTCATGTTCATGGAAAACCTCGAGAACGACACCTTTGCCCAGCTTTTTTCCGATTCCGGTTCGTGAGAAGGACTAGTACTCGATGCATTACAAGAACGTCTGGAGTGAGGTTCCCTCTGCGAGGGTGGTCAACACGCCGTCACGGTTTGGCCGTGCCCTGGGAAAATACAACGTCGTCGTATCCGACGCGTGCAACGACTGTCTCAAATGCGTTGCCGTCTGTCCCGAACAGGTCTATCAGGTGCGTGGCGGGAAGCTCATGCCACCCCGGGACCATCTCTGCCTCGGCATCGAGTGTTCCAAGAGACCTGACCGGTGTATCCGCAACTGCCCGGTGGATGCCATCAGCGTGGGCGTGAGCCCGAGCGCCCGAGCCCTCGGTGATAAGCGGTGGACGCCGGACCTGCTCATGAGCGCCTGGTACATGGCGGAAACCGGTCGATTGCCTAAGAGCGACCTGGAGTATCGGACCGGCGGTTCCAACGGAGGCTTTGACAAGCTTCGCTTCCGCTTCCCGAAACGACTCCCGCGGCCGGACTTGGACAAGAACGAAATCGACACCTCCATCACCCTCAACAAGAGGGACCCGGGCCGTTTGCAGATCGACGTCTCGATTCCGGTGTACGGCGGCGGCATGTCCTTCGGCTCCATCAGTCAAATCACCATGCTCAGCCGCATTCGCGCGTTTGCCGCGTGGGGCTCGTTCACCTGCACCGGCGAAGGCGGGTACCCCGAGGCCCTCTATCCGTTCGACGACTACATTATTACTCAGGTCGCGACCGGACTCTTCGGCGTGAGGGAAGAGACCATCCAGCGGGTGAAGATCGTCGAGTTCAAGTATGCTCAGGGCGCGAAGCCCGGACTGGGCGGGCATCTGCTCGGCCCCAAGGTGACCGAGGCCGTGGCGAGAATTCGGGAAACCGTCCCCGGTTCATCGCTCTTCAGCCCGTTTCCGTTTCACTCGGTCTATTCCGTCGAGGACCACAAGAAACACGTGGATTGGATCAAGGCGATCAATCCCCGCGCGCTCGTTTCGGTGAAGGTTTCCACCCCGTCCGACGTGGACATGGTGGCTGTGGGCTCGTACTACGCGGGAGCCCACATTCTCCATCTGGACGGGTCGTACGGCGGAACGGGAGCGGCTCCCGACGTGGCGAAGAAGAACATTGCCATGCCCATTGAATACGCCATTCCCAAGGTCCACGATTTTCTCGTGAACGAGGGCGTACGCGATCAGATCACGCTGATCGCATCCGGCGGCATCAGAACGGCCTATGACATGGCCAAAGCCATTGCGCTCGGAGCGGACGGCGTGGTCACGGGAACCCCGGATCTCGTGGCGCTGGAATGCGTTCGGTGCCACAATTGCGAGAGCGGCCGCGGATGCGCCCGCGGCATCGCGACGACCGACCTCGAGCTCGTGGGGCTCATGGATTTGGAATGGGGCACGCAGCGCATAATCAATATGCTGCATTGCTGGCGCGAACAGCTCCGGGAGCTCTTGTTCCGCTTCGGAATGAGGAGCGTCCGGGAGCTCGTCGGAAGAACCGACGTTCTCGCGCACCTCGATTACTCTTCGGACGTGACCGACGACGACATCAGGCAGAGGGCCTTGTGAGGGCGACCATGAAACACCGCAGTCATTACGCTGAAAAGATACTGGCATCGAGAATCCGTGAGCTGGGAGCGAGCACCTTCTCCAGCAACATCAAGGCTGCAGACGAAGGCGGCTGCGGTGTCACCGGTTTTGCGTCGAACATACCACTTGCCGGCCGGCACATTTTCGAGCCGTCGTGTCGCATGCACAACCGGGGAAACGGAAAGGGGGGCGGCATCGCGGCTGTGGGATTCGATCCGGATGCGCTCGGCGTTTCCCGGGAGGTTTTGGACTCTCACTACATGTTGAATGTGGCGCTCCTGGAACCGGGATGCCTCTCGGAGCTCAAGGAGAAATTCATTACGCCCTTCTTCGACGTGGCCAAAGAGGAAATCATCGACCGGCTTCCCGATTACCGCGAGCTCGAAGGACTGGAAGTGCAACCGCCCGACGTGTGGAGGGCCTTTGTACGGGTCAATTCAGATTTCCTGAAGAAGTTCAAGGACGAGAACGGGTTCCAGGGGATGCCCGACCGATGGGCTGAAGACGAATTCGTCAGCCGTAACACCGCAAAGCTCAACAGGAAGCTTTACAGCTCCCTGGGAGAGAAGCAGGCGTTCGTGCTGTCTCACGGCCGCAACATGATGATCCTGAAAATAGTCGGCTATGCCGAGAACGTGGTGCGGTACTACAAAATGGACGATTTCAAGGCTCACGTCTGGATCGCTCATCAGCGGTACCCCACGCGCGGTCGGGTGTGGCATCCCGGCGGAGCGCACCCGTTTTCCGGCCTCAACGAGGCCCTCGTCCACAACGGGGACTTCGCCAATTATCATGCGACGTGCGATTACCTGAAGCAGCGGGGGATGGAGCCCCAGTTCATGACGGACACCGAGGTCAGCATCATGCTCTTCGACCTCTGGAACCGGGTGTACGGGTATCCCCTCGAGGTGATCATCGAGGCGCTCGCTCCGACGACCGAACTGGACTTCGATCTCCTTCCCATCGACAAACAGGCCCTGTACGACAAAATTCAGTCCGCGCATGTACACGCGTCGCCCGACGGCCCGTGGTTCTTCATTATTGCCAGGAACGTCCCGGAAACGAGCACCTTTCAATTGATCGGCATCACGGACACGTCCATGTTGCGGCCGCAGGTCTTTTCTCTGTACGACGGGGAAGCCCAGATCGGGCTCGTCTGTTCGGAGAAGCAGGCCATTGACGCCACCCTGCGGTCCATCGCGGCGGAAGACCCTCGCTTCAGCACGGTTGCGGACAAGTACTGGAACGCTCGCGGCGGTTCTTCCTCTGACGGCGGAACCTTCATGTTCAACGTGTCGCCCGATGGGGCTGGGGACCAGTCCCTCCAGTGCTACGACAAGTTCGGCAGAGAGGTGAAGGTTGAGTCCCGTCAGCCTCTGAACGTCTCTGTTCCGGTTGCCAAGCCGGACTCGTACGACAAGGAAATCGAACCTCTTCTCACCGCAGTGCTTCGGGAACGTAATCCCATGGCCCTGTTCGGTTTGTTCCGCGAGCGTGCAGCCTCGTGGGACTACAACACCCTCCGGTGGGTCGTGGGCCGACTGGGCCGCATCGCCCGGAAGAGCGAGGAATTTCTCGGGACCATTCTTGACGGATTTACGCTGATCCTCGACCGGCGTCTCCCCCTCGGCGACAAGAAGCGATCCGCGGTCGTGCGCATCGTCGGAGAAGAGCTTACCGAGGTCTTTCAATCCTTGCCTCGGATCACGGAAGCGGTGAAGATCGGCCACCATTGCCTCATTGATTTCGGAACGCGCAAGAACCTGCGGCCGCCCATCGCCATCGAACGGATCCTCGTCGTTGACGCCGAAGCCTTCGAAGCCGAGGGCGACGACTGCGACTCGGTACTAATGTCGGACGCCTACCGGCTTGGTTGGAGGAAGTTCATCGTGTTTAACCTCCGCGGTCAACGATTCGAGGGATGCGGTTTCGGGCCGAAGACCGAGGGCGTGAGAATGGACCTGTACGGCTCTTCAGGGGACTATATCGCGAGCGGCATCGACGGCATGGAGCTGCACGTTCACGGGAACGCACAGGACCAGGTCGCTCAAATCATGAAGAGCGGGGCTCTTGTCATCCATGGGGACGTCGGCCAATGCTTCATGTACGGCGCCAAGGGCGGCAGCGTCTTCGTGCTCGGGAATGCCGCGGGCAGGCCGCTGATCAATGCCGCGGGGCATCCGCGTGTGGTGATCAACGGAACGGCGTTGGACTTCCTCGCGGAGAGCTTCATGGCGGGCGATCCCTTCAAGGACGGCGGCTTTGTGGTCGTCAACGGACTGACCATGGACGAGGACGGCCTTATAACCTTCCTCGAGCGTCCCTACCCCGGATCGAATCTCTTTTCGCTCGCTTCCGGCGGCGCTCTCTACGTCCGGGATCCGGAGCGGGTCCTCGTAGACGAGCAGCTCAACGGCGGGCGTTTCGCCGAAGTCAGCGAGAGGGACTGGCGCCTCATTCATCCCTACCTTGAGGAGAATGAAAAACATTTCGGGATCAAGGTCGATGACCTCCTCACGGTGGATGGAGTGCGCCGGACTCCCCGAGATGTGTACCGCAAAATTGAGGCGGTTCCTCTCGCCGTCCTGACCCAGATCCCTGAAACGGACGACTCGGTCTGGGCCGCCAAGGCCGCGGGAATCCGCGGTTGACAGGAAGGGGTGAAGACGGCGGGAGAATGCCAAGCACTCGGTTGCGCAACTTCGGTTGCGAATTCTCGGCCGCTGAATTTGTCTCGAATGAATACGAAGGTGTTGGGTGGCCTGGACGTTATACGTCCGGGTCGCGCAGCGACAGGAGGTCCGGACCTCTTGTGACTTCGGCGCCTGGACGTATAACGTCCAGGCCACCCGCGTATCACCTACCAGAGAATGACAGGCAAGATGCCTGTCCCACCAAAATCGCCGGGGAGGTTGCCCGGTCAACGCGGTAGAGTGACGCGAACCTCGGAATATGTCACCGTATTTATGATACCAATTCGCGTTCAAAGAAGTGAAATGGGCGGGCACGGAGGCCCGCCGCTACCGTGAATTGGTGGAGCCGGCGTCCCTGCCGGCCGTTCTCATGTTACTTGTTTGAAAGCGCATCGGTATGAAATGCAGCGCCAATCGTTTCCACACTCCGTTCTCCGCCCCAGCAGGGTATGGGTCTTCGTATGGCTGATCGTCTCGAGTCCGACAAACAGCAGGATTCGCTGATTTCCGCGGAAGAGAACCGCGCGATGTTTGACAGGATCGCCGGGTACTATGATTCCACGAACCGCGTCCTCACCTTCGGCCTGGACGATTTCTGGCGGCGCCGCGCGGTGGCTAGGTTGTCACCAGGGCCCGACCTCGTGTACCTCGACATCGGCGCAGGAACGGGCGACATCGCCATCGAAATCCTCCGCCAGGCTCCCGGCAGCAAGGTAATCGGGATCGACCCATCCGAGGGCATGCTTCAGTTGGGCAGGGAAAAGATTGAGAGGAAAGGCATCTCCCAGTTCATAACGCTCGAAGTGGGAGACGTCCTCGACTTGAAGTACCGCGACAATTCCTTCGACGGCGCCATCACCTCGTTCTGCATCAGAAACGTTACCGACCGGAAACGCGGTATCGAGGAGATCTGCCGAGTGGTTCGGCCCGGAGGGAAGCTGGTAATCCTGGAGCTCACCCAACCGACGGGATTCATCATGGGGCCGCTCTTCAGGCTGTACGCTAACGTCGTGATGCCTTTCATCACCCGGATCATGTCATCCGTATCGGCATACCGGTATCTCACTGCGTCGATGGCCGACTTCCCGCGGCCCGAAACCGTCCTGGCGCTGATGCGCGACGCGGGTTTGGTGAACCGGCGGTACGCACACATGACAGGGGGCATTGTCACGCTATTCGAGGGCTTGGTACCGGAAGATAAGCCGAGTGAGACAGGCTGGTGATGCAAGAGACCCTCCTGCGCCGCCCGTAGCTTCCCGCTCGTCCTATTTCCGTGCCCCGTGCTTGATCAGCAGCTTCTTCGCCGCGGTGTGTCCCTTTTGAACGGCAAGCTTCAACGCGGTCCAGCCATACGCGTGCCTTGCATTCACATCGGCTCCCTTGGAAAGCAGGAGCTCGAGCATTTCCGTGTCCCCCCGGTTGGCCGCGGCCATGAGCGGAGTCCACCCCCGCTCGTTGCCGAGATTCACGTTCGCACCCTTGTCCAGCAGGGCCTTAACCACGGTCAGATGACCATTAGCTATGGCCAGGATAAGAGGCGTGGCGCCCTCGGGCATTCTCCGCGCGTTGACATCCGCGCCTTGTTTCAGGGCGTCCAGTACTCCTTCGAGTTCTCCCCGTTCCGCGGCCCGGAGAAGCTGGGCAGCCGAATCCCCTGACCACGCCAGGTTGACGAGAACGAGGGAGACGATCACGCCCCAAGCCGCGGGACGAGATTTGTTCCATAACGTGACAGATGGACTCGGTTTCCGCATGGCGTCCCTCTTGTTGAGATCGTATGAAAATGCACCGGGGAGGGACTGTTTTGCACAAGATCCCTCCCGGCTCTCGTTTAGCAAGATTCGTACTATATCGGCGGCTTCCGACGGTCGCGGCTTCGTGCTTTTCGGTCCCAGTTTGAGCGCTGGCAGGCCGTCTTTGCAATACCATTGCCTTCCGGACGCGGGTTTTGCGACAGGCCCCCGGGTAACATTTTCATTGCCCGTCGTCCCCGATACCAGGCATGAACGATGATATGAGTCAAGTCCTTCTGAACGAACGCACATGAAGATTCAGATTCTGAGCGACCTGCATCTCGAATTTGGGGACTATTACCCGGACCACGCGGACCCTGACGTCATCGTGATGGCGGGCGACGTGCACCTCGGCGCCAAGGGCATCGGATGGATGACGAAACGGTGGCCCGACTGCCCGGTGCTCTACGTCATCGGAAACCATGAATATTACGGGCACGCTTTGCCTCGGCTCGCGGACAAAATCCGCAAGTCCGCGGAAGGAAGCAACGTCGAGGTGCTCGAGAACCGGAGCGTGAGCATCGATGGGGTGGAATTCTTCGGCTGCACTCTGTGGACCGATTTTCGCCTCTTTCACAATCAGGCCGTGGCCAGATACGAAGCGGACGCGCGAATGAACGATTACCGGCGCATTCGGCTGAGCCCCCTGTACCGGCGGCTTCGCCCGGCGGATTCGGTGTCGGCACACAGCGCGTCGAGGCGATGGCTTGAAAAGGCCGTCCGAGAGTCCTCAGCAGCTCACGGGATCGTTGTCACGCACCATGCTCCCAGCAATCGTTCGGTACCGCCGAGATTCCGGGACGATCTTCTGAGCGCCGCCTATGCTTCGAACCTCGACGATCTTGTGGAAGAACTGAGCCCCGATCTCTGGGTTCACGGTCACATGCACGAGTCATGTGATTACCGTATCGGGCGAACCCGAGTCCTCTGCAATCCTCGCGGATACGCGGATTGTCCCAACGCGGACTTCGATCCGAGTCTGGTGGTGGAAATCTGAGAGCCGGGAGGTTGATCCGCTACTCCGTAAAGGAAATGCAATTGCACACTCCCCGGTCCTGAGACGTATATCCGTTGCCAAAAGTTTTGTCCGAATGAGCAAGGACGTTTACCGAAAGGAGGACCCACGGTAGGGGCGCACCCGTGTGTGCGCCCTTGTCCAGGGGCAGACACACGGAAACTGTCACAAAACCAACTTTTCCGCTTGGCCGTCGGTAGGGGCGGTTCGTGAACCGCCCCAAATTAGGGCGCTTCTCGAAGCGCCCCTACCTGAAACATTGGATTCACCGTAAATCTGAGACAGTTTCAGATTCCTGCCGCACCAAGCTTGCCGGCCAGGTTGACCTGCCAACGCGGTTGGATGAGAGGGGCCCGGGAATATGTCATCGTATTGACGAAACGGGACAGTTAGATCCGAGCTGCCGGACTACGCTGTCACTTCCCGGTATAACCGTGTGCCGCGAGCTGGTCCGTGAACTTCTTGACCGTTCCCTTCGGCACGTGGATCGTATGGGCAATCGAGGTGCGACCTGATTTGGCCGGAAACACGGACTGCTCCGACGGTATCTGACTGTTGAGGCGCCAGATTTCTCGCGGCGTGGTGTCCAGGAGGCGGGCCATGGCCGCGAAGGAGAGATCCTTCTTCAGCCGCACGTGGGTCAGCGTTTCGAAGGCCACAACACTCCGGGAATGGACCTTGACGCCGTAAAAGTCTCGGTGGGCCGCAATGAGGGATAGCGCGATGAGTCGGGGGACGTACCGCTCCGTTTCCGACGGTAGAGGCACATCCCAGTAGGATTTTGCTCCGAAGGCATTCAGTCTCTGGATCACTCGCGTAGGCCCTGCATTGTATGCCGCGGCTGTAAGGAGCCAGTCCTTGAACCCATCCCGTTCTCCGCTCCCATTGAGGCTGATCTTCTTGACACGATTCATCCAGGTCAGATATCGAGCAGCGGAATGCGTGGACCGCACCAGATCGGCCCGGTCGTCTTTCCATCGCGTTATGTTCATCTTCCAGTTGTACTGGTCGCAGCCGGCTGGACCACACAGCGCGGTGGATTTGATGAATTGCCAGTATCCGAAGGCTCCCGCGGATGAAAGAGCTCGGCCGTCGTAGCTGCTCTCGATCGCTGCCAGATAAATGAACTCGGTCGGGAGCTCGTACTCCGCGAGGATGGGTACCATCACCCGTTTGAGCGAATCTGCCCGGCTCAACCAATACAAGACGCGCGACCGACGGTCCAGCAACAGGTAATTGATCTCTCTTAAGATACGAGCTTTCACGTCCTGTCGGCTCAAGGGAACCTTTTCGCCGGCAAAGGTCAGAACGTCCCGCTCCACACCCCGTGGGAACCCGTAGGAAAAACCGTCGCGTACCCCATGAAAATGCGGTGGAGCGCACCCGGACCAACCGGATTCCGGCCACCAGATCATCAGGCCGATTGCGATGAGCCCCAGGAAGCCCCAGGACCGACGCCGTCCTCCCTTCAGATGCAGGTGCACTGCCCTTCTCCTCTCTTTCAAGCCTCAGTGCTCCACGTCGTCAGTTCGGTGACGGATTCCCCTCGCGTTGAGATTGCTTCGCTCGCAATGACACTCCCGGAACTTGTCATTGCGACCCCGCTCCCAGCGGAGGAAGCACTCTCCGGGGCCAGAATCCGAGATCGCATTAATGATAGGGAGCCCTTCGAGGCGGCTCCGGCCGCGGGTCGGCACGCCCGTCGCTACAGTACTATGGCCATCACCCGTTCCAACAACATGAGGTCGAGTTTTCCCATAACGATATTCTTGTACATCTGGTTCATGGACTTCAGAATGAGATTTTCCCCCGCGAACTCCACCTTCTTCACAAAAGCCCTCCCGTGGCCCCGGTCTTTGAATATGACCAGATCACCGTCCCGGATCTCCTCCCACGACTCGGGCTTGATAAAGAGCAGCGCCCCGTCACTGAAGAATTCCCGGAGACTGTCCCCCTGCACTCGCACACAATAGAGCTCCTGGGCCTGATCGAGGTCGACTCCCGGCGGAAGGGGCACCTGCTCGAATCCCTCGCCCGCACAATATCCTCCGTCAGTATACTCGAAACCAACGCCCGCGCTGACGTGCCCGACGACGGGGATCGTGGCATGGGAGCCGGAGGCGCCGGCGCCTCGGAGGAGAGTCCCGACTCTTTTCATGCCTTCGAGGATTTCGGTCGATTCCGTGCGGAGGCGAATGTCGTTCCTCTCGGAATCCCAGATCCACGAGAATGCCTGTTCCTGAAAGAACCGCGTCAACGGTCCTTCCACAAATTCGCGATCCGTTGCCGCGCTGCTGCAAAAATCTCTGAATCGCGTGGCGCCGTACGCCCGGGTCTCGTGCTGATCTTCCGTCAGAGCAACGTAGATCTGCACCATCATCCGAACTGCCCGGCTCTCGGCCGGGTGGAGCTCCATTCCACCCATCTCGTCGACGAGCGTCCTGTCCGGAATGTCAAGGCGCCGTATGAGCAATTGACGCATGCTTCGGTACCTGGGAGCCGGTTTGGGCGGTATGCGGTGTAATTCATAGCGGATGAGCTCCAAAACTTCATCTTCGGACGCGCCAAGGCCCAGGGCCCATGCCCTGAGCTGTGCCCGACTCTTGCGTCTCCCCAGGTCGGGGGGATTCTTCTTTCCGCTACAGATCTGCGAGATGTACGCGGGTGAAACACCGAGCTCGTCTGCCAGGGTCTTCTGGCTCTTGCCCTGTTTCTTGAGATTCGCTCTCACAAATTTCCCGAAGCTCTTCATTGTCGTTGCGGTAACCAATGGGGTCATCGCCGGAGTTTCCTCGAACCTTGCGTTCGATCCTCGCCCGGAGATCAAAGCTTTACTATCCGGTTAATGGTATCCTAACGGGCACTGAGTGCACTGTCAAGGGCGGCACAAACAAAACAGCCGGGGATCAACCCGGCTGTTTCGAGGCATTCAGTGACAGCTTAAAGGTGCGATGCGCGTCTCCGTTATGGCGTCAGCGAGCTCGGGCGAGCAGGACCGGCTCCGGGATCGGCGTGGCGGGAAGCCTCCCGAGAAGCCCGGTGATCCCTGGTTTCGACCGGCCTAAAACTGGAGGGAAAAATCCATGTACGGACCTTCCACTCCCACATCCACGAAGAGCCTCCCCCGATTGCCGTCGATCCTCCACTGCTTGTAGCCTATCTTCATACCTGCATCCACATTCCTGCTCACGGGGGGAGCCACTCCGGCCGCCACGTCCCACGTGGACAACCCGAGTCCGTTGAAGCTCATCCAACTGAACCTGGCTTCCAGATGGGGTTTGAACCATGAGAAATAGCCCGTATTTGACGGCTCATACCGCAGATGCGCGCCGATGGCCGGCTGCAATACCGTTTGGGAGAAATCCGCGGCTTGCCCGGTGGCTTTGGCGACCCGCTGCGTCCACTTCAGGACGTAGAGGTCTCCATTGGGTCCGAACACGAGATCTCGTCCGAAGGAAACATCGTAGTCGCCCCCGATGATCACCGACGTAATGCTCAGATCCGTGTTGATGGCATCATCCGACTTGAAAAGCAACCCGGCAAAGTTGCCGTCCGAGGGAATGTGCCCTTGACCCAGCCATTGCCAGGGCAGGTATTCCAGTCGCAAGGCGATCTTGTCCCACAGCCTGAGATAAGAATAGAATTCCCAGAGGGTCCGCTCCGTTTCCAGCCGTAGATGGCCGTGAACATTCAGATACGTTCCCTCACCTCCCCGACTGAGAACCTTGGCTGAACCCAACAGGTTGCTGAAAAACGGGCGCATCCCCACCGCAAAGGCATAGCCTCGCCGCGGGCAGAGAATCTCCGTCCGGGATTGCCCTGCTGCTGTCTCCCAATCGTTGGAAGCGCCCCTGAATGCGCTCCGGATACCGCCGGGCCCCGTATCGGTCGAATCCACTTCTGATACCCTGACCTTGAGGGGATACCGATACTGCTTGTCCCAGGCGCTCGCCGGACTTGCCGCCACCAGAATCGCCACGACGAGGACAATCGCGCAGGGAAATCTGATCAGGCCCCTTGCTGCCATACGAATACCTCCAGATAGTAATGAACCGGAGTGCTAACCCCACGCTGGAACCGTTGGCTTACCTGTCGGACGGCATGTGACCGTCTCCCCGAACCCCATCGGGTTTTCGCGCCGGGCTGAAAACCTGTCTGAGCAGGTCTTCACATCATGTTCTTGATGCCTATCGCAAATGGGGGGGAAAGTCAAGATATTTCTGGAGTTATTTGTATTGAATTCTGAGTGGTTATTCTCATGAGTTAAAGTAATAGTTGATGTTTTCGGCTCCGGCGGCCCCCGGAATTCTCTCTCATTTTCCGACACAGAAGCGCTCGAAAATTCGATCCAGCACTCCTTCGTCAACCCGTTCGCCGGTAATCTCTTCCAGGGGCCCGAGTGCCCTCCGCAATTCCAACGCCACGATGTCGAGCGGGGCGCACACGCCGGTCTCGAAGTTCCGCAACAGATCTCTCAAGGGGACCATGCCTGCTTCCACGAGCAGGGCCCCCCGCCGGTTGAGAGCGCCGCGACTTTCAACGTGCGATCCCCCAAGGAATTCCCGCCCCAGGCCGGAAAGGATCGATTCCAGTTCCGCCAGCCCTTCGCCGGTCATGGCGCTCAGAGGGACGCGATGAGGGACCGACGGGAAGAGCCCGCTATCCGCTGGGTCTACGGCCAGGCCCAGATCCGTCTTGTTCAAGACCATTATCGTCGGCTTGTTCCCGCATGCGGCGACGACTCTCGCGTCCTCGCGGTCGGGTAGCCGGGTTCCGTCCACGACCGCGACGAGGAGGTCCGCCTGCTCCACCATGCGCAGGGTGCGGCCAATCCCTTCCTCTTCGATGGGGTCGGGATCTTCCCGGATGCCGGCCGTATCGAAAAGCACGAAGCTCATGCCGCTGAGGAGAACAATTTCATCTACCGGGTCCCGGGTCGTACCGGGATAGGGAGTGACGATCACCCGGTCGCTCTTGACCAGGGCGTTGAACAACGTGGACTTTCCGACATTGGGCTTTCCCACGATGACGGCACGAACACCCTCGCGGCGGATGCGGCCGGACCTGGCTCCATCCGCGAGCCGGGCCATTTGTCCCAACACGTCTCTTATGGGAGGTTCCGGTCGGCATGGAGTCAGCTCATCGTCCTCGTCGAAATCAATGTGTGCTTCGACGTCCGCGATGATGTCCTTCAACGCGTTGGATACCGCCTGGATTTCTCCGGAGAGCACCTTTTCCAGTCGCGACTGTGCTTCTTCCGCGGCGGAAGGTGTCCGCGCTTCGATGAGGTCGATGACGGCTTCAGCCTGAACCAGGTCGAGCTTGCCTGCAAGGAAGGCCCGACGGGTAAACTCTCCCTGGGCGGCCGGACGCGCGCCGAGCCGGATCAGGAGACGCAGGGCCAAATCCAGAACTACCGGGCTCCCGTGGAGACTCAGCTCCACGACGTCCTCGCCGGTGTACGACGACGGTGCGCGCATCACAAGAGCAAGGCCTTGGTCCAGCCGCGTTCCGTGCGCGGGATCGACGAGCGCGCCGTAAACAGCCACGCGGTCGGGAAAATCTCCCCTCCTGCCGGCGGGAATGAACGCTCTGCGGAGAATGGCAAGACTGGCGGGGCCGCTCATTCTGATGACCCCGATTCCGGAATAGCCGGGAGGGGTCGAGATAGCTACTATCGTATCGAATGCATGGGGGGTGGGACCTGTCATGCGCGCCCGGGGAGGGAGTTTGTGTGAAAAGGCGAATGCGGGGGGAGACTTTTTTGAAAAAAGTCCTCCCCCCGCACCCCCCTTCCAAAAACTTTAAATATATCGGCGACTCCCGAAGGTCGCCGCGGGGCACTCGTCAGCGCCTTCTCCGCTTGCTGGCCATTGCACGTCGCGGGTACACGATGATCCGCCGAAGCGCGCCTTCTCCGTAGCTCTTGGTGTAGACCTCCCGGTCCTCAGCCAGGATAAGGTGCACGATGCGACGCTCATGCGGCGGCATGGGATTCAACGACACCGGTTTCGCCGTCTTCTTGGCCTTTTGGCTCATTCGCTGGGCCATTTCTCGGAGGCTCTCGCGCTTCCTCAACCGATAATTCTCGGTGTCGACAACGAGCTCCACCTTGCTGCCAGGAGGATTGTGCTTGTTGACGATCTTGCTCACGAGAAATTGCAGGGCGTCCAAGGTCTGCCCCTTCTTGCCTATCAGGAGACCGGAGCCGTCCCCTTTGATGTCCAGGTTTATGGCCGCTCCATCCATGGAAGCATGGACATCGGCCTCAACGGGGATGCGCTTCAGTAGTTCCTCGAGCACCGTACGCGCTTCATCGAGGAAGCGGGATTGCTCTGCGGGCTCCAGGATCCTCTGAGGTTCGGGCTCCTCGATGAAATCCTCATCGTAAGCAGGGCCGGGGTCAGGCGTCGACTCGGCGGGTCGGACACGCTCGGGTAGTTCCATAACTCGTGGTTTTGCGACATCAAGGACTTCCTTGAGAATGTCGCGTCTCTTCACTCTGACGCGGGCGTCCCGATGGCCCACGATACCCAGGAAGCCCCTGGTGCTCTCTTCGAGAACCTCGATATCCAGGAGCGCTTCCTCCACCACGAGCTCTTCGCACGCCTTGGCAATGGCGTCTCTTACGGTTTTTCCGGTGAATTCATGGTAAGCCATGGCCGCTGTGCCTCACTTGGACATTCTGTTGGTGATGACCTGCTGCCCGATGGACAATAAGTTGCTGACCAACCAATAGAGCACCAGGCCCGATGGAAAACTGAGAAAGAGATAGGTGAAAACGACCGGCATGAGGAGCATCATCTTCTTTTGGGTCGGATCCCCGGCGGACGGTGTCATCCACTGCTGGAGCGCCATTGTCCCGCCCATGATAATGGGGGTCACGTAATAGGGATCGGGCGCCGAAAGATCATTGATGCACAGGTAAATAGAGGGTATGCACACGAACGGGGCGTGCCGGAGCTCGATTGCGTATGCCAGAGTTTGATACAGGGCGATGAAGACCGGCAACTGGAGAAACATGGGCCAACAACTCCCGAGCGGGTTGACCTTCTGGTCCTTGAACAGTTCCATGGTGGCTTTGTTGAGGGCTGTCTTATCGTCCTTGTACTTTTCCTTCAGCTTAGCAATCTGGGGCTGGAGCTCCTGCATCCTCTGCATGGACTTCATGCTCTTGTGGGTGAGCGGTATGAAGAGGATTTTGATGAAGATGGTCAAGAGGATGATAACCACCCCATAGTTGTGAATGCCCGGGACCCGGATGCCGGCAACCTCGAAACCGGAGTAGCAGAATCTGAGGAACTTCATCAGGGATTCGGACATGAACTCCAAGACAGCATAACTGCTGTACACAAGCGCCCGAGAGAGTTCATGGCCGGCGTGGCTGAGGGCCGCACGTTCCTTCGGTCCCAAGTAGAGGGCCAAATTCGTGGCAACGGGCTTTCCCGCGGGAAGATCCAGGGCGCCGTAATGCACCCAAATCTCTGCGACCCCCTGCTTGGTGGGTTGGAAGAGACGGACTTTCGCAGCCGGCTTTTCCGTGAACACCAAGGCCTTGAAGAAGTACACATCCCCGAGCCCGGCCCATCCCACTTTTCCGGAAGGCTCCTCTTCGCCCTTGATATCTTTGAAGTAGTAGTCTTTCAAGACATTGTTGAGAAGGATTTCGCTGCTGTTCCAGGCGAACTGCTCTTGTCCTTCCCCGAGGTATTCCTTCTTCCACGGGAACTTCACGAGATAACTGCGTTCCTCACCGGAATTGTTCGTTACCGTGAACGAGAAATCGACCAGGTAATTGTCGGGGTGAAAGGTGTAGGTCTTGGAAATCGTCAATCCGCGAGTCGCTGTCGTGAAGGTGACGGACTGCGCCTGACCCTTTTCCCCGAGTGTTATCGCTGTCGCCTTCGAGTCCAAGGTAAAATCGAGCGCTGCATCGTCAAATTCTTCCTCTCGACGTGTAAAGCCGATGACCGGGCCTGCGGTATCCGGTCCGTGCCCGGGGAAGAAGTTGATGAGCTCCGAGCCGTCCAGTTTCTTCTTATAGTCCTTGAGCCTGAAGGTCACGATGCGCCCGCCCTTCGACGAGAGAACGGCTTCGAATATTGGCCCGTCGACCTTGACTCTCACCTCCGCGGCCGGAACGACAACAGTCTGACCACCGATCTCCGGCTCGGAAGCCTTGACTGGAGGCGTCGACGGAGCAGCCGGCTCCTGGATTCGCTTTTCCGGCTCGGGGGGAGGGACGGGGGGAGTTGTGCGCCCGGCTTCCGTCGTTGCCGGCGCCTTCTTCGGCGTCGGGGGGCTAAACGCCTGATAGAAATATTGAAATCCAAGAATTATGACTACGGATATTACAATGGCCAGAACGAGATTACGGTCCATTCTTTTCTCCCCCGCACGGGGCTCGTTGTCGCGATGGGAAGGATCAGGGGGACAAACCATTCCCCTGCGTGGAACGCCTCAATCAGGGGACCGGATCGAACCCGCCGGGTCCGAAGGGTCTGCACCGGATCAAGCGCTTGAACGCAAGCCATGAGCCCTTCAGGACTCCGTGCTTCAGGACGGCCTCGCGAGCATACTCCGAACAGGTGGGATAGAACCGGCAAGCAGAAGGGATGAGAGGTGAAATCAGTATCTGGTATAATCGAAGCAGCCCTCCAAGGGCGTGTTTGCCGATGTTCACAATTCGCGGTCGAAAAATCGGTCCAACTCCGCGCGGAGCTGGTCTGTTCCCAAAGCGGCGGCTCCAGGTACGGCAATGAATACCATGTCTGTTCCGGGAGGCATCTTGTCCCGATGCAGCCTGAAGTACTCCTTGAGCCCCCTCTTGATCCGATTTCGCACGCAAGCCTTCCCAGCTTTCTTGCCGATCGCGAGTCCCAGCCGTGTCATTCGCAGCGGGTTCCTGAGCATCCGGATATGAAAGTGGGGCGTCCGGTAATGGACGCCTTGCTTCATGACCCTTTGATAATCCGAGGATCGGCGAATCCTGTCCTCTTTGGTCAGCCTGAAGCGACCTTTCTCAGACTGACAGGCGCTTGCGTCCTTTTGCTCTTCTCCGCGCGAGGACCAGTCTACCACTCTTCGTCCTCATCCGGATCCGGAATCCGTGAGTTCTTTTGCGAGAGACGTTGTGAGGTTGATATGTTCTTTTCACGGCTGTTCCTTGACCTTCTCATCAAAACTCTAAAGAGGTCATCTAACCAGATGTGGCGCAGGAAGTCAAGACCCTTTTCAACGCGCTGATTGGGGGATTGCCAGGGGCGTAGGACCCGTGCTTGCCGTACGCCGGACGCCATGGTATAGAGACCGGCGAAGAAAAACCGTCGAGCGGAACGCGTGGTGGGAAGTCCTTCAACGCCATTCCTGTCTCGGACTCTCGCAAAATTCCACCGTATGCCTTACGACTCGACCCCATGCAAAGACCGCTCCAGATAGCCCTTGGCTTTCTCACCGTTTTCAGGATCAGGATTCACCCACCGCCGGACATGGTTGAAGTGGGGGCTTCTTCTTGGGCGTTTCCGGTCGTGGGAGCCCTCCTGGGCATCATTCTGGTCTTCGCCGACTCCATGCTGTCGGCCGTTCTCCCCCCTGTGCCCGCGGCCGTTCTGCTCGTCGCACTCTGGGTCGTGCTTACGGGAGGACTCCATCTCGACGGCTGGACCGACTGCTGGGACGCCGTCGCAGCATCAGTTCCGGCCGAACGCCGATTCGAGATCCTCAAGGACTCGCGGCTCGGAACCTTCGGCGCTCTCGCGTTGATCCTCCTGATTGCCCTCAAAATCGGAGCTGTGGGATCGGGCCAGGTCCCGACGATTCTCCTGTTCCTCGCTCCGGTGATCGGCCGGGCTGCTATGGTGGTCGCCTCTCCCGGGGCGCCCCACCGGGGCGACGGGATGGCATACCAGTTCCTTACCGGCTTGGATTCCCGGACCGTCCGGTGGGCTGCCGTTCTTGGCTTTGCTCCCGCGCTCCTTGCCGGATGGCAGGGTGCGCTGGCCGTTGCTGTGGCTTACGTGGGGTCACTCTGGTTCAGGCGCTTCGCGGAATTTCGTCTCCAGACCTTCAACGGAGACGTCATCGGCGCAATGGGCGAGTTTTCGGAAGCGCTCGTTCTCCTCGCTGCGTGCGTCAGATGGTGAACACCGAGGTCCCGGTGGACGCGATTCCCCAGCGATAGCCCGGGGCAACGAATACGGTGAATGAATGCGGCTTGGAACCACGTCGTACATCTATCCCTCGGACGTCTTGACCAATGTGGGGAGGCTTGCCGGTCGCGTCAGTGACGTCGAGCTGGTGCTCTTCGAGGTCGACAGCCGGTGGAACAATCTCCCCGACGACGGGACCGTCGCGGAATTGGGGCATCTTGCTGCGGATCACGATCTGACCTTTACGGTTCACCTGCCGCTCGATCTTGGGTTGGCGGGGGACCGGCCGGCCTTGGAGAAAGCGCGTACGGTGATTCGTTGCACCGCTCCCCTCCTTCCCCACGGTTACATCGTCCACCTTGATGGAGAGACCACGACGACAACGGACCGCGTCAGCGCGTGGCTGGACAATTCGCTCCATTCCCTGGACGCACTCGTCACCGAAGTCGGCTCCCCCAAGCTCATATGTGTGGAAAACCTCGACTCACAGCCTCCGGCCATGCTCGACGCCATTCTGGAGCTCTCAGAGGTATCGTGCTGTGTCGACATCGGACACCTCTGGAAGCAGGGCCTTGACGCCCGAGCGCGTCTGGAATCGTGGCTGTCGCGGGCAAGGGTCGTTCATCTCCACGGAGTGGGAAAGCGAGACCACAAGCGACTGTCGCTGGTTCCCCCGGCACACTTGGACCCGGTGGTCGAGGTGCTGACCGCGGAATTCGACGGGGTCGTTACCCTCGAGATCTTTAACGAACCGGATCTCGTGGATTCGCTTGCGGTCTTCGAGGAGTCTGTCCGGCGGGTGCGCGGGCATGTGCGCTAATTTACGGGGTGTTTTCGTCGGGTGAGAGATTTTCAGGCGGGGCGAGGCTGTCAAAGTCCCTCCTTTCTAAAGAGGGATTTACGGGGATTTCAAGCGCTTAGATCAAAATCCCCCCTGCCCCCATAGGCGTTAAAATGGGGGCATCCTGCGATGCCCGGTAGGGGCCGGCGTCCTGAAACTGTCTCAGAATTCAGTGTGCACGCAAAATCGTGGCACGATCCGGAGCCAACGCGTAACGGGGTGGCCCGGACGTTATACGTCCGGGCCACCCAAAGCCAAGTTGGTCGATTCCCGTAGCACAATTTCCATCCCATCGCGGGTTTTGAGACAGTTTCCGAGTGTCTGCCCCCATTTGGCCTATGGTCTTGATTGCGGGCGGACACGCAGGTCCGCCCCTATCAAACAGGGGGCAATCGGTCGCTGAGCATTTCCGCAGTTCTCAACGCGTGACACGATAAAGCACAAGAAGAGATTGCCACGTCGCTGCGCTCCTCGCAATGACAGCGCTCAGCGCTGAAATGTCTCATGTGCCGTTCGAGGTTTCCCGCAATTTCCAACGCGGGGCACTGTAGCGCCTATGATGTGCAGGGGCGCTCGTTTCCCACTCGGGAGCCCCTCAGCCCGTCCTCATTCCGCAGCGTCCCCCGAACGAAAAAAGCCCGGCGAGCATTAGCCGGGCTTCATCTTTGAATTCCATGGTGCCGAAGAGGAGACTCGAACTCCTACGGACTTGCGCCCACCAGACCCTGAACCTGGCGCGTCTACCAGTTCCGCCACTTCGGCACGTGATTATATTCCCATTGTCGGCAGATGCTGTCAAGCAGGAAAAGACGACATCAGGCCGGACGCGGCGCGGACCGGCTTCGGTTCGTCGCTCGCCGCACCGCCCGCCCGGGAGTTGAAGGGAGACCCATATGGTTGCCGTGAATCGCCATTGTTCCCCCGAACATGCGCCGACGTTCTCCGTCACCGGACCGTGGATGATTCCTGTTGTCTGCGCGGGAATACTGTTGCTGTTGGTCGGTCAGAGCCGGGCGGAGGACCGCCCGTACTCGATCCGGCACTATGGAACGGTCTTGAAAGGTTTCGTGGACAGTCGGGGCATGGTCGATTATCGTGGGCTCAAAAACCATCGCGGGCAACTGGATTCCTACGTTGCCTCTCTTGGCGAGCTCAGCGAAGCACGATGACGCCGGCCCCTGCCAATAACCTTGCTTTATCGCAAGGAAACTGTCGGTTCACGCGCGGGGAAGGCAACGGAGAGGCCAGCCTATTTGAGCGCCTTTGGAGAAAACACACGATGAGCGAACCGGAACCGAGGCATGTCCTTGCAGGAGACGTTGGCGGCACCAAGACGAACTTGGCGATTTTCGGTCTCGGCGCGCAGCGGCCCGAGATTGTGGAAGCGGAATCCTTACCCAGCGCTGAATTTGCCTCTCTCGGCGACGCACTGGAGCGTTTCCTGAAACGCCACCCCGCTCGGATTGATTCCGCGTGCTTCGGCATCGCGGGTCCCGTGATCGACGGTCAATGCCGCGCCACCAATCTGCCGTGGGTTGTCTCAGAGCAGGAGATCAGGGACCGATTCGCCTGGAGCGCGGTTCGCCTCGTCAACGACCTGACTGCCACCGCCCTGGCCGTCGGAATGCTTCGGCAAGAAGAGCTGCGCTCGTTGAGCTCCCCTCGTGGGGTGGCGAACGGCAACGTGGGCATCGTCGCCCCCGGCACAGGGCTGGGCATAGCGTTGCTCGTGCGCTCGGACGGGAAGGAGTATCCCGTTCCGTCCGAGGGCGGCCATGTGGACTTCGCCGCGAGAAACGACGATGAAGTGGATCTCTGGCGCTATCTCCGTCGAGGGGGGCTGCACCACGTGAGTGTGGAGCGGGTGCTCTCCGGTCCCGGCATATTCAGCATCTACTCGTGGCTTCGGCATCGAGGTCCGCACCGGGAGCCGCTCTGGCTGGCCGAGAAGTTGACCTCCGGTGACCCGGCCGCGGCCATAACCCAGGCTGCGCTTGTGGAACGGGAGCCTATCGCTGTCGCAACCCTGGACGTGTTCGTTTCCCTGCTCGGGGCAGTCTCGGGCAATCTTGCCCTGACCGGCATGACCAGCGGGGGAATCTATCTCGGCGGCGGCATTCCTCCGCGCATTCTCCCCAAACTGGAGGAAGGGAAGTTTCTGGAGGCATTCGTAGACAAGGGTCGATTCCGAGACATGCTCTCCGCGGTTCCCGTGCACGTCATCCTCAACGACCGGGCCGCCTTGTTGGGGGCCGCACGCTGCGCTTTCGAGGGACGACCATGAGAATGTTCGACTTGTATCAAGGGGCAATGGACGCGGGTGGAGAGTACGTTCTGGGAAGAAAGGATCTGCACACCGACGCGTGTTATCTGATCTACGGGATTCTCCAGCCGGGAGAAACCGACAGGCTCATGCGGCCGGGCGAAGGCTATGAGGAAATTCTCTGCGCGGTCGACGGGGAGGTCTTGATGAGCACCGCTGGAGGGGAGTCTCTCCTGAAGGCCGGTCACGCACTTCACGTTAAGGAGGATGAATCGTTCAATATTTCGAACCCGGGCGATCGTCCCGTGGTGTACGTGATCGCGGGGGGTCGCACAGGACGCAATGATCAGGGCGGTGATCCGCGGGCCCGCTCTTGAGGGGCAGGTCTCCGCATCCTGCCCGAATCTCCGCCCGAGCTTCCGTAACAGGGACAGGGCGCCCCATTTCATAAATTCGACGAAGCAATCCCGACGCGACGGGAATTCGAGACCGAACTTCTGAACAGCGGTACTTAGACCTTCACCGGTCCGTTCCCGCGAGAGACGGATCGCTTCAGGAGGCCGGCCGGCTCAGCACCACCAGGGCATCCACGGCCACTGCCGCGCCTTTGCGAATGATCAAGGGATTGATGTCGATCTCCTTCACCGCACCGATCTCAAGGCCGATTCGACCGACATTCACGAGGATATCGGCCAGCAGTTCCCTGTTGACCGGTTCCATCCCGCGGATGCCTTCGAGGATTCGGTGGCCCCTGATGTCGGTCATCATGTCGTGCGCGTCTTTGCGCTCGATCGGCGCGACACGAAACGAGACGTCCTTGAGGACCTCGGTGAAGATGCCCCCGAGGCCGAACATCACGCAAGGGCCGAATTGGGGGTCACGGGTCAATCCCACCATGAGCTCCCGCCTTCCGGACACCATTTCCTGGACCAGCACCGCTCCCTGGGGAACGTCCATCTGCTCCACAATTTCTCTGAAAGCCTGCGAAGCCTCGGATTCGGTCCTGATGTCTACCCGGACGAGATTCCTTTCCGTCTTGTGGCTGAGATCAGGGGCGCATCCCTTCAGGACGAGGGGATACCCGATCTCCGCCGCGGCGCGACCGACCTCGGAAATGTCCGCCACGAGGATTTCCCGTGCCACCGGTATGCCGTATGCTGCCAGCAAACGCTTTGATTCGAATTCGGAAAGCGTGCTTCTGCCCTCTTTGATCGCCTTGTCAACCAGATCCATGGAGTTCCTCCAGAACCGTCTTTATACCTCTGCGGCCCGCGGCAATGCAACCTCAATGAACGAGCACCCACGAGGTAAGCATTCATTTACGTGGGGGAAAAATCGCCCCCGCCCCCCCTTTAGGAAAAGGGGGTGAAAAGGCAACGTGAGATTCCCCCCTTAATAAAGGGGGGTTAGGGGGGATTTTGAAAGCAAGAGCGTCCCACAATTGGAAGACCACCTCATTATGCCCCGCTCGTGAGTGAATGGGCGCCTCACGTGCCCGAGCCATCGGAACTCAACGCCGCGAGAGGTGTCAATTTAATCGTGGATAAGAGGATTGCGCGCGGCCCTCGGCGCCGAATTCCGCGTTCTCCGGTTTCCAATGCTTGAATAGTCGAGATCGATACGATTTCTCTTGATTCCTTTGAGCTAAACGTTTAGAGGTGAATCAATGCGTGGACCGAACCGGATCGCGGCCGCGGCCGCTGGGTGTCGCTTTCGGTTCCGGTGAAATTACCTGTATGTATGTCCCCCCGGCTAATCATGCAATTTGGATGGAGAATGGGGTAACGCTTACGTCCGGTTTCAGGGTCGTCGGTGTCCCCTTGCCACTTCGTTACGAGTGCGAGGTAGGTGAGAACCCTTGAATCCGCCGCCACCCGCGAGCGGTTTTCATAGCTGTTTCGACACGTACGGGTCCGACCTCCGTGGACAAATATGATCCGGGAGCTGTTCGGTATCGCTGGGCATATATGCATTCGCGCCAAGGAGAGAACCATGCCTAAGAAGCCTCCCAGAAGGGATCCCATCATTGTGTACAAGAGGGAAGACCGCGGTCTCAAGCCCTTTCTTCCCAAGACCCGCGGATTTCCATTCGGATCTCCGCAGCAGCAAGCCCCGAAACCCAAGAAGGTCAAAGAGGCCAAGCCGGTTATCCCCGAAAAGGTGCGCCTACACACGGCTACCCTGGCGGAGATCGATGCGCTGCCCTCTCCGGAGCAAGAGATCATCCGGGCATGTTACTTCTTGTGCTTTCTGGTGCACGAGACCAAGACGAGCACTGACCTGTTCCCCCTCAAGCACAACGCGCTGGAAAAGATCTTCAAGAGCGGCCACAACTGCCTTACGGTAAATTACGTCCGCCGCGGGGACCGGGAAGTCTACAATCTTTCCGCTGAGGCGAAGAAGAAATGGGAAGCGGAAACCAACGGCAACAAGCATCACATCCGAATGTACTTGACGCCCAAGTGCAAAGTGGAATTCGAAGAGGGCTACTTCGACCTCTACCACTTCCACATCGTGATCGAGCCGTTCAGATTCTCTTTCTACCTGCCGATTCACCAGGCGCCCTGGATGGATAAGAGGAGACTCTCCAAGCGCCGGTTTCACTATCCTCAGACGGTGGAGTACGGCCTGGTCGGCGGGAAAGTGATTACCACATCCCGGAAGGCGACCATGGTGCCCCTGTCACAGATCAAGGAAGAGTTGCAGAAGCTCATCGATCTCGACGTGCAAAAGAAGAAGTAGGCCGCACCGCGAAATTCAGCGCCGGAGGGTGGTTACGGAAGGTCCACGGAAGATGACCCTCTGTCACTGCTGCGGAAGTAGAGATGGGAGACTCCCCCGCAGCCTCGGCGCTGGCGCACGCGGATCCCCGGCCGTGGAACCTGGCAGCCCGAAGCCTCGTCTTCGCCCTCTCTCCTGAGCAGGACCGAATTCCGGCCTAGAATACGCCGCATTCCCTCGATATGATCGTTTGGAGAATTTCGGAGGTGCCTCCGCCGAAGAGGAGAAATCTACAGTCGCGGTAGAATCGCTGAACGTCGTATTCCATGGAGTAACTGTAGGCGCCGAAGATCCGCGTGGCTTCGTCGGACGCGCGACACGCGACTTCCGAGACGAAGTACTTGGCCATGGACGCCTCTTTGAGCGCCCTTTGGCCGCGGTCGATCATCTCGGCGGCCTGGTACACCATGAGCTGCGAGGCCCAGATGTCCGTCGCCATGTTGGCGATCTTCTGCTGCACAAGCTGAAAGCTGCCGATCTTCTTGCCGAACTGGCTTCTCTCCATGGCATAGCGCTTGGAATGGTCGAATGCCGCTCTCGCGAGCCCGAGGGAGAGCGCGGCGGTCATGACTCTGATCACCGCCAGGATTCGCATGAGATTGCCGACCCCCTCCCCTTCTTTGCCCAGCCGGTTCTCCAACGGCACTCGAACGTCCGTGAAGGCCAGTTCGGAAATCTCCGTGGCCCGGGTCCCCAGCTTGTCGAACTTTTTGGAAACGTAGAGGCCCGGTGTACCCCGCTCGATGAGGAAGAAATTCAGCCCTCTGAGCTTCTTTGATTTGTCCGTTTGGCACAGCACGGTGAAGAAGTCTGCCACCGGCGCGTTCGTTATCCAGGTCTTGGACCCGTTGATCAGGAAGCCGTCCCCATCGCGTTTCGCCGTGGTTTTCACTCCTCCGAGATCCGTGGCCGCGTCCGCCTCGGTCAGCGCGAAAGAGGCCACTTTTTCTCCTCGGAGCGCGGGCTTCAGGAGGCGTTCGTGGTGATCCGGAGTCCCGTATTCGAAGAGAAAGTTCGTCCCCATGAGGCACTGCATGGCCGTGAATGCGGCCACGCTCATGGATCCGCGTGCCAGCTCTTCGACCATGACGCAGAACTGGCTCGTGTTCCCCCCTGCCCCGCCGATGGCCCGCGGGTAGCGTATCCCATACGCGCCTGTTTTGGCGATCTTCTCGAACATCCAGCGAGGGAATTGTTCCGCTTCGTCCATTTCCCGAGCTCTCGGAACGATCTCTTCGTCAACGAATCTCCCGAAGGTTTTCCGGATAAGATCTTCAGCTTTCGGTCTCGCGATGGCGCTCACGGTATTCCTCGTTCGTTATTGCTGTTTCACGGCTCGACTGAGGGCCGGAAGGATCTCGAAGAGATCGCCGACCACGGCGTAATCGGCCACCTCAAAGATGGGTGCGTCCGGATCCTTGTTGATGGCCACGATGTAGCGTGATCCTTCCATGCCGGCCCGGTGTTGAATCGCGCCCGATATGCCGCAGGCAAAGTAGATCTCGGGGCGGACGGTCTGACCCGTTTGGCCCACCTGCTGCCGCTGTGGAAGAAAACCTTCCTCCACCACAACCCTCGTACAGGCCACCTGCCCGCCCACAGCCTCGGCGAATTCGTTCAACACCGCCATTCCCCGTTCGGAACAGACCGGTCGCCCCCCTGCCACGATGATCTTGGCAGCGGTCAGGTCCGCGCCCTTCTCTTCGCTGATCACGCATTCGAGAACGTTCGTAAATTCCCGGCACTCGGCCATGTCAATGAGTTCCGGATGGATTTCCCCCACCCGCGTCGGATCCGGTTCGAGGGCCTTCATAATCCCCGGCCGAACCGTTGCGGTTTGCGGCCTCGCATAGCGGGAAGCGATCGTGGCCATGATGTTTCCGCCGAACGCGGGGCGAGTCTGCATGAGGATCTTTTCCTCCGGGTCAATGGCAAGGCGTGTGCAGTCGGCGGTGAGACCCACTCGAGCCTTCCTCGCCACCCGTGGAGCGAGATCGCGGCCGAGATTGGTAGCTGCAATAAGAAGAATGGCGGGTTTATGCCTTCGAATCAGTTCCGTCAGCACGTGGGCGTACGTGCAGGTCTGGTAGTAGGCCAACGCGGGATGGTCGACAACGACGCACCGGTCCGCGCCGTGCCGGATGAGGTCGTGCACGGTCTCTCCCACACCGCTGCCGGCGACCGCGGCAACCACGCGCTGCCCAAGGTCGTCAGCGAGCCCGCGCGCGCAACCGAGGAGCTCGCAAGCGGACCGATGGAACACTCCCCCGTGCTGTTCCACGAAGACCCATATATCCCGGTAGTCGCCGAAGTCGGGCGCCTCTCGCACCGGCATGCGCCCGGTGAGCGCCTCGAACTTGCACGACTGCAGGCACGCTCCGCAGAGGGTGCACCTGTCCTCGATCCATCGCGCCTTCCGGTTGGCGATTTCGAACGCCTGGTACGGACACGACCGCGAACACATGCCGCAGCCATTGCATTTTTCGAGGTCTATGCTGATGGACATCTCATTCTCCGAGACGTATGTCTCTTTGGCGGAACAGGTCGATCAACTGCGACGCCACTGCGGCCGGCGATCCATCGAGGAAGGTCGTGTTTCGGGCCTCTTTGGGAGTGAAGGTGCGGACGACCTCGGTGAGAGAGCCGAGCAATCCCACGTCGTGGGCCTTGGCGCCTATGTCGACCGCGTTCCAGATCTCGATGGGAGAACGGTTCGACACGGCTTGAAGGATACCGGCCACCGTGGGGTACCGAGGCTCATTCAGGGAAGCCAGACAGGTGATTAACACGGGGAGCGGGGCTTCGATGTGCTCGCAGCCGTCTTCCAACGCACGCTCCGCAATGACGGTTCCCTCCCGGATCCCGAGCTTCCGGACGTAGGTGAGTTGGGGGATACCGAGGTATTCCGCCACCTGCGGCCCGATCTGGGCAGTGTCGCCATCGATGGCCTGTCTTCCCGCCAGGATGAGATCGAATTCCCCGATCCGTTTGAGCGCCAGTCCCAGGGTTGTCGAAGTCGCCCAGGTATCCGCACCCGCGAAGGCCCGGTCAGTGAGGAGAATTCCCCGATCCGCGCCCATCGCCAGCGCCTCGCAGATCGCCTCAATGGCCTGCGGGGGCCCCATACTCAATACGATCACCGTTCCGCCGAATTTGTCCTTGATCTGAAGAGCGGCCTCGAGGGCGTGTCGGTCCTCGGGATTGATAATGCTTTCCACTCCCTCGCGGATCAGGTTACCGGTCTTGGGATCGATCCGCACCTCGCTCGTGTTCGGCACCTGCTTCACGAGTACGACAATGTTCATAGGGGTCTCCGATGCCTCATGGAAAGTGGGTGGACAGAAAATAGCCCTCGCAGCGGCAGAAAGTCAAGCTTATCTCTCGTTGACGTTTACGCCGATCCACTGTGGGTTCCACCCACGGCTAGCCTTCGTATTCCCCTGCGGGGAATCGGGAGACCGGGTGTCAGGTCGGCGCTTCAGCCCCCGAAGGGGGCGTGCCTTGGGTAGCCATGGGTGAAGCCCATGGCGTGGGAAGCCCCACCTCACCGTATTTCCCCTCGCAGAATTGTAGTATAACATGCCCATGACAGGCACACGCGAGCAGAAAGGCCCCAACAGCGGAAACTTGCGCCGGCTCGTTTCCCCAATTTTCGGAACCATCGAGCTGGATTTCCTTGTACGCGGAGAACCCCACGACTGCGCCTATCTTCCAAGTCGTCAGGCCCGGGACGAGCTGTTCCTCGCCTCCGAGTTTCCTCCCGAGCTGTACCACGATTTTATGGATCACGGATTTCGCCGGTCGGGAAGGTACTTCTACCGGCCTGTCTGTCACCGGTGCCGGGAATGCCGACCAATTCGCGTCGTGGTCCCGGAATTCGACCCGAACAAGTCCATGAGACGAGTGATGAGGAGAAACCTCGATGTCGTAGTGCGGCCGGTCGCGCCGAAGCTCACCGGCGAGAAGTACGAGCTGTTCCTCCGTTACTTGGCCGTCCAGCACGGTTCCTGGGCAGAGAAATCGCCCGCGGAAGTGGAAGGCTTCTTGTACGACTCGTCGGTCCACACGGTAGAATTCGAGTGCCATCTGAACGGGCGTCTCATCGCTTCGAGCATCGCCGACATCTGTTCAAGGTCGCTCTCGAGTGTCTATGCCTATTTCGATCCCGAATATGCATCCCGGAGCCTCGGGACCTTTTCAGCAATCCGCGAGATCGCGTACTGCCGCGAACATGGTATCCCCTATTACTATCTTGGTTTTCTCGTGGCCGAGTCTTCGTCCATGAGCTACAAGGCACGGTTCAAGCCCCATGAGATTCTCGACGCCACACTGACGTGGGTGCGTCAGCCCGGTGGGTGATTGACGAATAGGAGACCAATACCTATATTGATAGCCAGGAAAAACCCGCAAGGTTCAGGGAAAGTCGGAAAGGCCAAGAACCATGGATCAAGAAGAGAAGCCGGCAGGAACCAATATTCCGGATCCCAAAGAGATCGAAAAGGAAATCAACGAGTTCCTTGCAAATAAGTACGGGAATCGCATCAGAGTGATGGGCACGCAAATCGGACCGTGGCCGGGAGTCGAGGAATCGGACACCGACAAGCCACTGAAAGAAGAGGGTTCCTCGTCGGGTATTCGCTTCGACATGAAGCCCGCGGAGCTCCACGATTACCTTGACCGCTTTGTCATTCGGCAGGACGTGGCCAAAGAGATGCTGGCCACGAAGATATGTACTCATTTCAATCGAATTCGGTACTTTCAGGAAAAGGGCGAGCGCGAAGACCGCGAAGGCATAGGCCGAATCAAGAATAACATTCTTCTGATCGGGTCCACCGGCGTTGGCAAGACGTATCTCATCAAGTTGATCGCCAGGAAGATCGGGGTTCCCTTTGTCAAAGGGGACGCCACCAAGTTCAGCGAAACGGGCTACGTCGGCGGTGACGTCGAGGATCTGGTAAGAGACCTCGTTCAGGAAGCCGACGGCGACATTGAAAAGGCTCAGTACGGGATCATCTATATCGATGAAATCGACAAGATCGCGTCGTCCGGAAATATCATCGGAATCGACGTTTCAAGGACAGGGGTTCAGCGGAACCTCCTCAAACCCATGGAAGAAACCGAGGTCGATCTCAAGGTGGCCCACGATCCGGTTTCCATGATGGAGGCGGCAGCTCATTTTCAGCGGACCGGCAAGCGTCTCAAGAGGACGGTCAACACGAGGGACATCCTCTTCATCGTCTCCGGGGCCTTCACCGGCCTGGAGGAGATCGTTTCCAAGAGACTTTCCCGCAAAGGGTTGGGGTTCGGTGCGATTCTCAAGGAAAAGGAGCAGAGAACTGCCCTGTTCAAGGAAGTCATGCCGGAAGACCTCATCGAGTATGGTTTTGAATCGGAATTCGTGGGTCGAATTCCGGTGATTGCGGTCCTAGAGGACTTGGACCAGAACGACCTGTATAAGATCCTCAAGAATCGGTATTCATCAGTGGTGACGGCCAAGAAGCAGGACTTCAAGGCATACGGCATTGACATTCGATTCACCGACGAGTCTCTCCGGGCCGTGGCCGAGAAGGCGCACCGAGAAAAGACCGGGGCACGGTCGCTCATCAGCGTTATGGAGAGGGTGCTCGTGGGCTTCGAGAGAATCCTTCCATCCTCTGATGTGAAGCGTTTCACCGTGACACAGGAATTGGTCGGGGATCCAAGGGGCGTTCTGGCAGAAGTCCTGAAGGACGAGCTTCACCCCTCTCGATCCGAGATCTTTGACCAGGTGAACGCCGTGGATAGGGAGGAAATCCTGGCAGACCTCGAAAAGCGACAAGAGGAATTCGAAAAGAATTTCGGCCGACGACTGACCGGGCGGGCGCTGGAAATCGTAGTGGACGCGGCGCTGAAGCAGTGTCTCTCACCTGAATCCACGTACCGCCGATACCTCAAGGTGGAGCGGGATGTCCACGCGTTCGAGGAGGAATTTCACGGTCTGTACGGACTTCGGATCCGTTTCCGGGCCGAGGCCATCGAGGAATTGATTCGACTGGTTCTCAACGGTTCCGAGGATGCGCTTATCGTGTGCCGAAAGATCTTCCAGAATTACCATCATGGCCTGAAACTGGTCATGGAAAGGGCGAGTGCGCATGAATTCGTGATACCAAGGGAGGCCATCGAGAACCCGGAACGCTTCCTCAATGAAATGATCCAGCAGACCTATCGGCAGCCGACGCAGGAGACCTGATCCCAATTCCTCGTTGAGTAGGGCTCGACGGACTCGGTGAGCGCCTACTCCAAGTACTAAGGCAAAAAAAATCCGGCCGCAAAGCCGGATTTTTTTGTCCGCGTGATCCCCTTCTCAGAGGCTGCCCTCTCCTCTCCCCGCGGGACCCTTCTTGTCAAAGAACTGACGAGGACTCGGCGCGCCTCCCGTCGTCGGGGGACTGAAAATCTCCTTGAGCGTGCCCCACAGGCCGCCGCTGGAAGCTTCCGGCGGCTGCCCGCCCTGAACCTGAAGCGGTGTGGCCTGGCCCGGCGGTGTCGGGGTGGGGGTCATGGTCCCGGGCGGGACCGGATAACCACCAGTGCCCGCGGTCTGTGGGTACTGGCCGTACTGCTGCCCCGGCTGTTGAGCAGGAAGTTGAGCCGCCTGAGGATACTGCGCCGGCTGTTGGGCCGGAACTTGAGCCGCCTGAGGATACTGCGCCGGCTGTTGGGCCGGAACTTGAGCCGCCTGAGGGTATTGCATCGGTTGTTGGGCCGGAAGCTGAGCAACCTGTCCCTGGGCAGGCTGGCCCGCTCGGGCAGTCGCGCGGCTTTCGCCCGCAACACCCATCAGGTCGTAATACCTGCGCTGTGACGCTCGAAGCTGCTCATAGGCCTCAGCCACCGATTTCTTGTAGTACTCGTCCTGCAAGGACCGCTGTCGCTGTTCTTGCTCGCGCAGTTTCTGCTGGGCGGCCATATACATCTGCTGGGTCTGCTGCAACTCCTGGGCCGCAGCCTGCTGCTGGGCGGCTAGCTCTGCGGCCCTCTGCCGGGCCACGGCTCTTTCGTACGCCTTGCGTTGGGCCTCCTGGACAATCGGATCCCCACCGTACTGACCTTCCGGGGCTTGCTCGCCCTGGACCTGACCGTACCCGGGTTGCTGCTGGTAGGCCTGCTGCGCGTACGGCGTTTGTTGCTGTACCGCCTGCTGGCCATACGGGGTCTGTTGATACTGCGCTTGTTGTGCGTACGGCGGCTGCTGTTGCTGCTGATAGCCCTGCTGCTGAGCATAAGCTGCCTGCTGCTGTGCCAATGCCGCTTGCTGCTGCTGGGCCAGAGCTGCCTGCTGTTGCTCCAGAGCCGCCTGTTGCTGGGCGTAGGCTGCCTGTGCCGAAGCGTCCGCGCGCTGCTGGGAATACTGCTGGTACTGGGACGGTGCAGCGGACATGTGCTTGGCGCTCAGCCTCCGCTTCTTCTTCCCGGCCTGGTACTGCGGGGCCGGTGTCACCTGGGCCGCCGGGGGCGCCGCCTCGTAGGTCTGCGGTGTCTGGGCAGCGTATCCCTGCGGATACTGCTGAGGATATTGCTGCGGATACTGTTGAGGATACTGCTGGGGATATTGCTGCTGGTATCCCTGACCGCCCGCGCCGGCATAGTAATCCTGCGGGCTGTAATACATTCCCGACTGCGCGGTAACGTCCGGGGCGGTAGCGGTGCTGTGAGCCGCGGACGGGTAGTAGCTGGTAACGGGAACGGACCCGGGGTAGTTGCCGGTCAGGGACTGGTATCCTCCTTCCCGCTGCATGTTATCCAGGTAACTGTTCCAGTACGGGTAATAGACAGGAGTCTGGCCGGCCTGGGTCGCCCCTGGAGTGTCCCCCATCAGGGAAGACTCGCCATAGCCCGCGTACCCGGCCCCCGTGTCATATGACTGCCCAGAAGCAGGGCCGGCGAAGCTCACCGTGCAGACAGCAACCCAGACGAGGACTTTCCAAGTGTTTCCCATCACGATTCTCCTTTCGGCAGCAGCGGACCCAGTGTCCACCACCCTACCGTTGTAACCCTTGACAGCCTCCGACACCATGTCTTGTCACAAGATCCGCTCAAAGCACCCGAGACTGCTAGCCATTACATTATACTTTGTCAAATTGGGATAAGCAAGAGCAAAAAAAGTTCCCAGGCTTGTCGATTTGAACTGAAGTCAAATAGATAATGCCATTCAATTTCACACGGAAAAAGAAGCGGAACTATTTGACTATTTTCAGTAGGTTTTTTGACCTCTTGACAGGATCGGGCGGTTTCGAGCCCTTCACCTTTTCGTTAAAAATCTTGTTCTTGACTCTGACCGAATTGATGAGAAAGTACACAACGATGGACCGCTCCCAATCACGCGTGGGGGAAAATTCCGAAACCCTTTTCAGATACTTCTCCTGGAGCTGGGCCAACGATGCCTCATCGAAGTCAAGCACCCGATCGGCCAAGCCCAACAGTACTTCCTCTATCCCCACGTTCCCTCCTCTTGCTCCCTTTGCTCAAGGGTAAGGCTTTTGATGGGTCAGGTCAAGGACAGAATCGCCTCCTTCACCTCACGATGAACGGCAGTAGGAGCTTACAGGGCCACACGCACACCTGACTCCCGCGGCAATGCCTGCAGCGAACAATGGTGGCTTGGATTGCCCGCGATCCACTCTTTGGCGCGTCTCTTAGCCTGCTGCCCTGATTCCGGCCTCCAGGGCGCGGAGGTTCATCTCTCTCACGGGTTTTCTGGATTCCTCGGCGAGGTGCCGCTCCAGTTCGTCGCTGGTCACCGGAAACCCGTCCACGGTCGAAGCGAATCCCAGGAGCACCACGTTCTCACTCTGTACCCTGCCCAGCTCCCTGGCCAGACGGGTTGCGTCGACTCGTCTGATGCCCGGCTCCTCATCGAGAGGCGAGTTCTCGATGACCAGTCCCCCGGGCTTGAGGAAGTGCCGGTTGTTCGGTGTTTCAGCCGGATCCAGCGAGAGGAGGAAACCGGCGTGCTCCTGACGAATGAGCGGTGAGTAGAACGGTCCGATGCGCACATGGCTGTTGATAGAGCCCCCACGCACGGCCATGCCGTGGGTTTCCGACGAGATAACGGCCATTCCGCGGGCCGACACGATCTCACCGATCTGGCGGGTGAGAAAGATGATCCCCTGACCGCCTCGACCGCAAAGAACCAAATCCACCATGATCACGCACCTTTTAAATGGATGGCCGCTGTTGGACAAATCTTCGCACAGAAGCCGCATCCCGCGCAGAGATCGGCGTCGATCTCCATTATCTTCCGCTCTTTCACGAAATGTATTGCCGGGCACTCGAGATCTCTCAGGCAGGTCATGCACCGGTCGCACTCGTCGCCGATTTCAAACCGATCCGAGGAGGGCACAGCCTGCGCGGAGCGGACGCACGGCCTCCGCGTCACGACCACCGCCACCCCCACTTTGTCCTCGTAGGCATATCTGCGGGCCGCGAGCAGCGCCTCTTTCATTGCGTCATGATCGTAGGGGTCCACGGTTTCAAGAAAATCGACCCCGCACCCACGGACCAATCGTTCCAGGTCCACTTTGACTCCCGGCGACCCGTCGGCCAGGACGCTATGGCCCGGAGTGGGTTGACCGCCGGTCATCGCGGTGGTGCTGTTGTCCATGATCACCAGAACCACCGGCGCTTTCGTGTGCACCGCGTTGATCAGCGCAGGGACGCCGGCATGGTAGAAGGTGGAATCGCCGATGGTGGCAACGACTCTCGCGTCGGTTTCTCCGAGCGGCGCATGGGACAATCCGCAGGCCATTCCTATGGACGCCCCCATGCACAGGCATGTATCCACCGCGCCCATGTTGATTCCCAGGGTGTAACACCCGATGTCCCCTGTGTACACCGCTTTGTCGAAGATGCTCTTGATCATGAAGAACGCGGGGCGGTGCGGGCATCCCGGACACAACGACGGTCGGCGCGGCTTTATGGCTGCTTCGGCACGCGTTTGGGGGGACTCACCGGCCACTCCGAGAATAATGTCCTCCACCAGTTCAGGGGTGAGCTCCCCCTGGGGCGGGACGTGCCCCGAGATCCTGCCGACGGCCTTGCGCCGATCATCGACCTGCAGTTCCAGGACCGGATAGGTCTCCTCGATGAAGAGCGTCTTGTCGTGAAAATCGACGATCTCCTGCAGGGCCTGGGTATCGGCAGGAAACGGCAGATCCACCTTGAACACGCTGATGCCGGCAAGGCGCTCGTCGGAGGCGATCACGTCACGCACGTGCGATGAAACCGAGCCGGACGTGATGAGAGCCAGACTCTTCCCGGACCCACGGGAAACGGTCACCGGCCGCGCCTCGGGTTCTTCCTGCCTCATCCTGGCCAGTTTCTCGTTCAGCTCACCGTGCAGGACCAACCGGAAGCGAGGAATGGCCGCCCATCGTTGCCAGTTCTTCTTAAAGGGCCCTGCGTGAACCGGCTCCTGCGGGGCGCCCAGGTTCACGTTCTGCCTCGCATGGCACACCCTCAGACAGGGCCGCAAAATGACGGGAACCTGGTATTTTTCCGAGAGATCAAAGGCTCGCAGGGCCATCTCTCTGGCTTCGGCGGGGGTGGAAGGGTCGAGTACGGGCACTTTCGCAAACCACGCGAAAAAGCGGCTGTCTTGCTCCGTCTGACTGGAATGGGGTCCGGGATCGTCCGCTACCACGACCACGAGTCCAGCGCGAACGCCGAGGTATGCTGCACTCATTAACGGATCGGACGCCACATTCAGTCCCACCATCTTCATGGCCGCCACCGAGCGGACTCCAGCGAGAGACGCTCCGTATGCGACTTCAAAGGCAACTTTTTCGTTGACGGACCATTCCAGATAGATGGGGTGGTCAAGCTCCCTTTTCCAGCGGACCAGGGATTCAAGCACCTCGGAAGACGGGGTTCCCGGGTAGGCCGCGGCCACGCTGCAACCGGCCTCGATGATTCCCCGCCCGATGGCCTCATTCCCCATGAGGAATCTGACGTCGGGGCTATGGTGGTGTGTCATGACTGTTTTTGTACTCCATGGGTGGACGCCTGTCAACGACCTCGGGCAGGCCCCGATGCGGTCCGATACAGTATAGCCGCGAATCGAGAAGCGGGGAACCGGTAAACGGAGGGCCGGTGAGAAAACCGGGTCTGCGCGCGGCCGATTTCCAGGGTCGGCGGAGCTGCACGAAAGAAATGCATGAAATCTCGGAAAAATGCTTGACAAATGCTGAATTCAGCACTATAGGCACCCCTGTGATTACAGTGGATTAGCTGTAACTCCGGATGATAACGGCCGGAAATGGCCGCCATGTTCGGGGACGGTTTTGTATCCACTTTTCCATTCGACATTTCTCGTCGTTCCAACTTTGGTGTGCAATCGGGGGTAGATTCATGGCTAGAGAAGAGTCGCTGGGCCTCTCGGATCCGCGTTCGGCGGAAAAAACCCTGCTCGGGTACGATTACGCGAAAGCCGCCTTCCAGATAGCGAAGAAGAACGGTTGGGACCTGGCAAGCCTTGACCTCGTGCCGCGGGATTTTCCCGTTGCGGAAGGAAGTGCGCTCACCAGGCAACAAGTCGCTGAACGCAATCGCCTCGTCAGGGGGATTCTGGAGCGATTCGGCCGGCTGCTGACGCCTCCGGTTCCTCCGGATCTCGAACGTTCGATTCTGGACAAAGACCAGACTGGTTGGCTCCCCTGGGAACGTGAAGTGATCCAAAAGGCCTGCTCATGGCGGGACGACTTGAAGCAAATCAGGCACGAAATCATCGATGAGCTCCAGCGTTGCGCACGCTGATCCCTCGGTGGGGCCGAATTTCGTGGCAGCCTCGTGATCTATGGCGCAACTACGGTGGCGTATTCAGCGTCCCGTTCCACCCGAAGACATCGCACTCGCCTGCCATTTGGCGGGACGGGCATCTGAGACTGTCCCGGAATTGACGGCCGGAAGAGGCAAATCGACAGAGAAGACCCGCGTCGACCGGCGGCACAGCGCAACGACATCCTGCTGACTCGTCATGCTGACCGCGCTGCGTGATTTTGCCGCTGAGCTTCCTCGGCGGCAAAGTCTCGTGCTTCCATTTACGGATTTGCCAGCCTCAACCCTCCTGATTCCCAACGCTTATAGATTTTACCTGTGCAACGGTTTGGGGAATTTGTAAGGGCGGTTCGGGAACCGCTACAAAATTTCGAAGCCATGGCGCCCGTTAATGAGGTTTGCAACCACTTGTAAGGTCTCCCTTACCGCATAAAACGTATCTCATAGAGCTCTCATCCGTGATACAATACCGCAAACAGCGAATCGGGGATGCCGTAATGAGCAAACACGACCTCCCACCAACAGGGAACAGAATTGATACCGATCCCTCGCCCGAACCACCGGAGTCGGCAGCGGAAAAGGCCCATATGTCGGCCCCTGTTGGGATGGGCCAGCCCTTCGAAGCCGGGGAAGCACCGGAGACAATTTCCATCCCTCAGGAAATGATGTGCGAGAAGAACATCTGCGTGCTGCAAGTCAAGGGAGACTCGATGATGGGGGATCATCTATTTGATGGCGATCATCTGATCTTGGAAAAGCGCAATACCCCTCGGGACGGAGAGATGGTAGTAGTATTGATGGGGAACAGTCGGACCGCTCTAAGGAGGTTCTACGGCGAAGGGAACCGGATAAGGCTTGAACCTGCCAATCCCTCGCGCGAGGCCATGGTCTTCGAAAAGAACGACGTGACCATCCAAGGGGTGGTCGTAGGAATTCTCAGGAAGTACCGCTGCTGAGCGTCAACGGGGCTACGGGATGATATGCCCGAACGCAATAAGCCCGGTCGGAACCTGAAACGTTACCATGGGTCTTCAGTCAATGGCTGTAGCTTCGTTGATTCTTCATGTTGACGCGGATGCGTTCTATGCCTCGGTCGAGCAGGTTCTTGCCCCCGCGCTCAGGGGACGTGCGGTAATAGTAGGCGGCGGGGACCGGGGAGTGGTCTCGGCTGCGTCGTACGAAGCACGTCGATTTGGTGTTCACTCCGCCATGCCGATTGTCCAGGCCAGAAAGTTGTGTTCTCACGCTATATTCCTTGAACCGAATTTCCGCGCTTACAAAGAATTCTCGATGCGAATGTTTGGCATCATGAGGAACTACTCCCCCCTTGTGGAGGCAACGAGTGTGGATGAGGGTTACGTAGAGCTCACCGGCACGCTGAAGCTCCATAAGGCCCCTGCGTGGGAGGTTGCCCATCGAATGCTCCGTGAAATACGGTCCGGTCTCGGGATAAACGTATCCGGAGGTCTGGCGGGGACGAAGAGCTGGGCCAAGATGGCCACCGGCCTGGCAAAACCAAACGGACTCCTCTATCTGGATGGGGAAAGAGCAGCTCTGATTCTGGGGTGTCTCCCGGCCGGCGCCATACCTGGTGTCGGCAAGAAGGCAGAAGAGGCGCTCGGTCGCCAAGGCATCCTCACCGTTGCCGATGTGGCTGCTGCAAACCCCGACCGGATGCGACGACTTCTGGGGCGGTGGGGAGAAAGGCTCATCGATATCGCTTCAGGGCAGGATCCGCGACCGGTAAGCTCGGAAGCGTCCGACAGCCAAAAGTCCTATTCCAGGGACCGCACTCTGGAAAAGGATACCATCGACTACCCGTACATCCGGTCGGTCGCCAGGGAGCTCGCGGAACGGCTTGCTCAGCGGTTGCGCGCGGACGGCAAAGGAGCCCGAACGGTGACCTTCAAAGTCCGCTTTGCGGATTTCACTAATGTGAGCAGATCGATGACTCTGGACGAGGCTGTCGACGGTAACGAGGAAATTCTCAAATGCCTGGACCGGCTCTTCCGGAAGACCATTACCCGCCGCGCCAGAGTGCGACAAGTGGGTGTAAAGCTCTCGGGAATCGAGGACCCTGTACGTCAGACGGACCTATTCGATCCCGACTATGCTCTCCGCCACAGACGGGACCAGGCAGTGGATACGATACGCCGCCGATTCGGGTTTGATGCGGTTCGACGCACCGACTGCCGCAAAGACGGGGGGAAACCTTGACAAACACCATCGCAGCAGACTAATTATATGAGTGATGCCGCACTTTTCATACCGGTGCGCGGTGTTTATCCGCTCCAGCAGAAAGGGTGATAGTTGATCAAGATCTACGTTGATGCCGACGCCTGTCCGGTAAAGAATGAAGTCTATCGGGTGGCCCACCGCTACGGGTTAAAGGTCTATGTGGTTTCCAATTCCAGGCTGAGAATTCCTGAAGAAGAGCTCTTTGAGCTCGTGATTGTTAACGAGCGCATTGACGCCGCAGATGATTGGATTGTAGAGCATGTCAATGAAAACGATGTGGCTGTCTCAGCCGACATTCCCCTGGCCGCGCGGTGTCTTGAAAAGGGCGCCCGAATACTGGACCCAAAAGGTCGTGTCTTCACAGAGGACTCGATTGGCGCCGCTCTTGCCACGAGAGAGTTGATGGCCCACCTCAGAGATCTGGGGAATATCACGGGAGGTCCGGCTCCTTTTGAGAAGCGGGACCGGTCGCGTTTCCTGCGGCATCTCGACGATGCGATCCAGGCCGCCTTTAAGGCAAAGCGGCAAGCACCATGCCAATGATCAAACGGAATTATGTAATCGTTCACCGCGGAGAGCGCAGAGGACGCAGAGAGTTCAGAAAAAATCCAATTTCTTCCGATTGGCTACGTGATGAAGTCTCCCGCAACAGCTTGGATTCAGGGTTGGCCGCGATGGAATTCCCCTGCGCGGGGGCGAGGACCGCAGCCGAGACTTCAAGAATTCTTGCCTCTGCGCTCTCCGCGTTCTCTGCGGTGAGCTCTTCTTTCCCGCTGAACGGTTACATAATTCCATATTCAAATTTCAGAACGGCCGTCAAGATTTGAGGCCTATTGTCAACACCAGGCGAAGCGCAAGGGATTATGGCAGCAGACATCCTGAAGCGATTGGGTTTATGCAGCGCTCTGTTTCTTCCTGTACGCCCTTCTCCGGTCCGTTTCCGCAAGAAATCGTTTTCGCAGGCGCACACTCAGGGGCGTGATCTCCAGGTACTCATCCTCCGCCATAATCTCCATCCCTCGCTCGATGCCGATTTCCGATGCAGGAGTGAGCTGTATGGCATCGTCCGCTCCTGCCGCACGCATATTGGTCAACTGCTTGCCCTTGACGGGATTCACCGTCATGTCGTCTCCCTTGGATGAATTGCCAATGATCATGCCTTCGTAAACGTCCGTTCCCGGGCCGATATAAAGGGATCCTCGTTCCTGAAGATTGAACAGGGAAAACGCGGAGGCCTTGCCGGAGACCTTGGAAATCATCGATCCCTCCGGCCGTTTGCGTATTTCACCCGCGTGGGGTCTGAATCCGAGCACGCGGGAATACATGACCCCTTCCCCTCTGGTATCGACAACGAGGTCGGTGCGATAGCCCAGAAGGCCTCTCGTCGGGATTTCAAAGAGCATCCTCATCTGGTTCCCATGAGTCTCCATGCTTATCAGAAGGCCCTTCCGGCTCCCGATTTTGTCAATCACGGCTCCCGCGTACATTTCCGGTACTTGAACAGTCACCTCTTCAAAGGGCTCCAATGTGCAGCCGTCCATTTCCTTCATGATTACTTGAGGCTGCGAGACCTGGACCTCATACCCCTCCCTCCGCATATTTTCCAGCAGTATAGCGATGTGCAGTTCACCTCGTCCGTACACGGTGTATACATCGGGCATGAAGTCGATTCTCAAACCGACATTGACTTCCAACTCTTTTTCAAGTCGTTCGCGAAGCTGCTTATTGGTTACATATTTTCCATCACGACCGGCAAAGGGGGAGCTATTGACGAAGAATATCACGCTGATGGTAGGCTCGTCCACCGTAATGGCGGGTAAGGCCTGCTGGTCGGCACTCTCACACAGCGTCTCTCCAATATCAATACTCGAGAAGCCGGACACCATAACAATATCACCGGCGGAAGCCTCTTCAACAGCGAGCCTGTCCAATCCGCTGAACGTAAACAGCCTTGTCACCCTGCCGGTTACCGGCGCTGCGTTGAGCTTCTTGAGACAGAGCGTGCTTCCGGTCTTCAGCGTTCCTTCGTATATTCTCCCGATTGCCAGGCGGCCGAGAAAATTGTCGTATCCCAGATTGAAGACCTGTAGGCGCAGCGGCACATCAGTGCGTGCCGGCGCGGGCCGAACCTCTGAAATGATTGCGTCCAAAAGGGGGGTCAGGTCACTGGACTCGTCACTCAGGTGCGCTTTAGCGATCCCATCCCGTCCTATGGCATATATGGTGGTGAAATCGAGTTGTTCGTCGTTTGCTCCCAGGTCGCAGAAAAGCTCAAATACCTTTTCCTGAGCCAGGTCGGGATCAGCCGCGGATTTATCGATTTTATTGATGATAACCAGGGGCTTGAGACCAAGCTCCAAAGATTTGCTCAGGACAAACCTGGTCTGGGGCATGGGGCCTTCTTGCGCGTCAACCACCAACAGCACACTATCAATGGATCGCAGGACCCGCTCGACCTCCGAGCCGAAGTCCGCGTGTCCGGGCGTATCAACGATGTTGATCTTCGTTCCTTTGTAGAAGACAGAAGCGTTCTTGGAATAGATGGTTATTCCCCGCTCCTTCTCCAGAGTATCCGAATCCATCGTGACACTGTCATCGTGGACCATGCCGGTCTGTTTCATGATACCGTCGGTCAGGGTTGTCTTCCCATGATCTACGTGGGCAATGATCGCTATATTCCTAATTTCCATGGGTAGGGTCCGTCTTCCGTCCTCTCATTAAAATCAGGCATCCGGAAAGAACCGGGGGCCTCATCCACCGTAATCGGTCGGATCTCAGTTCGGCTCACTCATTGTTCCTTTGATTTGATGGGCATGAGGCGGGAGAGCCACCACGATCAAGAGGAGATGATGATCACCACCCCCCACTATAATCGCGATCCGGTTCCATGTAAACAGTTCTGAGTTGTGCCCGGTCTCCAGGCCGCTCTGCTCCTGACCGGAGTGCATGCGGAGCCTATGGAGCGTCTTTGAAAGGGTTCCGGTCGGATGACCTTCACGGACTGTTGCCGTCGATCTTCCCGCAACCAAGCCGATTTGCAGGTATCTCACCGATCCGGAACAGGGCCGATTCCCGCGAGTGAATCCCAAGAGCGCATCCAAGGGCTTGGGATGCCACCCGTCGTCGCCCCGGAAAAATGCCGTAGGCGGCAGATCTCAATTTTCGAATACCTGAGCATGCTCGAGAACGGGAAATCTGAAATCATCAGTCTCAGCGCTTTGTACGCGCCGCGTGGTCCGGCTCGAATCAGATACCGGGACTTGGCCGTCACCTGGCACGAGCGCGAGGGGGGCTTTGAACCCCTGCACGAATGAAGGGCCTAACAACTCGGGGAGGAATGCGTCTTTGATATAATGTAAGCGTTCAGAGGGATTGTTCCCTGAAAGAGTCAGCGAGCGCCTTCTCCGTGACCCCATCCCCTAGCCCCTTCCCCAAGTATAGGGAAGGGGAACCGGAACCCCCTCTCCATCCTTGGAGAGGGGG
>Ga0172371_10000633_pt1 | contig 55342 bp, 47 predicted proteins | sample Lak12m_FD_114543 | JGI IMG/M metagenome (GOLD analysis project Ga0172371, IMG submission 114543) | Freshwater microbial communities from Kabuno Bay, South-Kivu, Congo - kab_022012_12m | ecosystem: Environmental > Aquatic > Freshwater > Lake | place: Democratic Republic of the Congo: South-Kivu... | reverse complement strand
TCATCGTGGTGTCGCTGGTCGCGGCCCTCGTCGTCGTCGCCTGGTTCATCGCCTTCGAAGAGGTGACCAGGCTGCTGTGGGACGGCTCGTTCGTCACCGCCAACGCCTGGATGTTCCCGGTGATCTGCCTGCCGCTCTCCCTCGTCGTCGGCCTGCTCGTGCGCTACGCCAAGGCGCCCAGCAACCTCGACGACTCCATGCTCGACAGCCTCACCGGCGACGTCGACCACATCAAGTGGAAGCTCCTGCCCGCCACGGCCGCCACGTCGCTCGCCTCGCTCTGGTCGGGCGCCGTGCTCGGTCCCGAAGGAGCCATCGGCAACATCGCCAGCCGCATCGCGGCGCTGTACTGCGACCTGTTCAGGATCCCGTCCGAGCATCGCGCCAAACTGGTCTACGGCAGCGTCGCATCCGGGTACAACGGCCTGCTCGAGAACCCCATCTTCGCCGCCGTCCTCGGCACAGAGGTCGCCGGTACGAGGCAGAGCGGCCTGGCCGTCCTGCCGGCCAACCTCATCGGCGGCGGCGTGGGCTACGGCGTTTTCTACGCGCTGCACAACACGGGGTTCGTCAACTTCCTGCACCTCCCCGCGGTCACGAGCTTCCGCTTCGTCGACGCGCTCGCCATGGTGCCGCTCGGGCTCATCGGCCTCGTCCTCGCGCTGCTCACGGGCCTGTTCATGAAGGCGGCCGCGCGGTTCTTCGGCCGCCTCAAGGAGCACGTCGTCCTGCGCGCGCTCATCGCCGGCGCCGTCTTCAGCGTCGTCGGCGTCTTCGCCCCGGTCATGCTGTTCTCCGGCGAGACGCAGGTGCAGACCGTGATCAAGGATGCGGCGGGCTACGGCATCGCGCTCCTGCTGGTCATGGCCGTCGCCAAGCTCGTGCTGCTCGCCGTCGGGTTCAAGAGCGGGTTCCTGGGCGGGCCCACGTTCCCGCTCATCTTCGCCTCCACGAGCGTCGCGCTGGCGATCAACCTCGTGTTCCCGGGCATGCCGGTGACGGTCCTCGTGGCCGGCATCATGACCGGCGCCCTCTACCCGCTCTTCCGGACCCCGCTCATGGTGGTCCTGCTGACCGGGTTCATGCTGGCCGCCAACTCCACGCTGGTGGCGCTCATCGTGCTGTCGATGGCCACGGTGATGATCGTCACGCCGCCGCTGCAGCGCCGCATGGCGGCGCGCCAGGCGGCGCGGGCGGCCGGTGGGAGCGGCCCGGCAGGCCCGGCGGCCTGAGCGGCCCGGTCCGGCATGCTGCGGACGCCCGGTCGAGCGGGCGCGGCCTGCGTGTCAGACCTTGCGCGGACCGTCAGGAGGTCTTGACGCAGCGCCGGCTCCGATCTGTCTCCGCGCGCGCGGCACGGTAGCGGGAGCGGCCTCTCCGAGTGCGGGGCGGGTCGCCGTGACGCGCCTGTACCAGCGGTGGCACGCGGCGACGAGCGGCGCGGACGACAGGCCGTGCAGGAGCACGTTGAGCCCGACCGTCACCATGACCGTCGTGACCAGCGTCTGCTGGTCCGGCACGCCGCGCTCGACCACGAGCAGGGCGAACACGTTGGAGGCCAGCCCGCGCGGGCCGAACCAGCCCATGAACGCCACCGTGGGCCGCCGCGCGCCGGCGCGGAGCATGGCGATGAAGACGGGCAGCATGCGCACGAGCGTGAGGCTGAGCGCGGCGTGCAGGACGACGCGCCACGTGACGTGCGGGAGCGCCGCGGCCAGGGCGCTCGCCCCGAAGCCGATCCAGATGACGGCCGCCAGCAGCCCGCCGGCCTCCTCGGTGAACAGCGTGGTCGCCCCGCGGCCGCTCGAGAGCCTGCCGTAGACCAGGCCCCAGCCGATCTGCTCCGCGGCGTTCCTGAGCACGGCTCCCGGCACGCTCCCGTGCAGCTCGGCGGTCGCGACGTCGAGGGCGGCGAGGAAGAAGGGGACGGCCAGCCCGTCGTTGAGGCCGCTCGCCACGTCGAGGGCCTGGCGCACGCGGCCGGGTGCGGCCGGGTCGGTCACGACCTTCTGCCCGAACGCCGCGTCGGTCGACATGAGCATCGTGGACGGCAGGACGACCGAGGCGACGGCCATGCCCGGGAAGGCCAGCAGGCCGGCTCCGACCCCCGCCAGGAGCGTCAGCGGCAGGCCGATCAGCAGCAGCGTCGGTCAGGCGAGCTCACGGCGCAGGGTGGGCAGGTCGAGGCGCGCCGCGTCGCTGAAGAGCAGCAGTACGAGGGCGACCTCCGTGAGGTGCCCGGCCACCGAGCTCTCGGAGACGATGTGCAGCACGTCGAGCACGGCGCTCCCCAGCACCAGGCCCGCAACAGTGACTACGAGGGCGGAGGTCACTTCGCGCCTGTCCAGAGGTGCCGGGAACGCCGACCAGAGGACGATCACGGTGGCCATGATCGCTATGGGCGACAGTGCGTGCTCCTCGCATCGGGGACGCCGTTCGCGCCGGGTGACAGGATGCCTCGGGCGGCTCGCGGTGCATCGAGTCGGCGTGGCGCACGACTCTGCTCTGCGGTAGTCTAGCGGTCCGTTACCGCGAGGTAACCAGTCAGCCGTGGACAGCGAGGAGGAGCTCGTGAGCGACTCGTATGACCTCATCATGGCCGCGTACCAGGATGTGGGCGCGGCCGAGAAGGACTTCGACGCGCTCGTCGCACTGGTCAAGGCCAAGAAGGTCCGCACCGAGGGCGTGATCCTCGTCGAGCACGACGCCGACGGCAAGGTCACGGTGCACCAGACCGGCGACCACCTGGGCCGCAAAGGCCTGGGATGGGGTGGAGGGGTCGGCCTCGTGGTCGGCCTGTTCAACCCCGCGCTGCTCGCCTCCATCCTGGTCGGCGCCGCCGCCGGCGGCGTGGCCGGCAAGTTCATGCAGCACAAGGTCGCGAGCGGGATGGAGACCGGGCTGGGCGAGAAGCTCAAGGGGGGCCAGGCCGCCATCATCGCCATGGTCGACGAGCTGGACCTGCGGGACGCCGAATCGGCGCTGACGACGCCGGCGAAGTCCACCGTGAAGATGGACAAGAAGGGCGTGCGCGGCCTCAAGGACGCCTTGGCGGAGGCCGCGCAGAAGTTCGTCCCCGATCGGACGGTGCTGCCGATCCCCGACAAGCAGTTCGGCGGCGTGATGAAGCGCACTATCGCGGAGTCTGCCCAGGACTGGTCCTTCATCCCGGGCGTGTCGGCTCCCGAGGGCGCGCCCAACGTGCTGCTCGTGCTCATCGACGACGCCGGCTTCGGTGGTCCCGATACCTTCGGCGGCGGTATCAGCACGCCCACGCTCACGCGCGTACAGGAGATGGGCGTCACCTACAACGCTTTCCACGTGACGGCCGTCTGCTCGCCGACACGCGCAGCCCTGCTGACGGGCCGCAACCACCACCGTGTGGGCATGGGCGGCATCGCCGAGTTCCCCGGCCCCTTCCCCGGCTACACCGGCACGCGGCCGCGCAGCTGCGCCGCCCTGCCGCGCATCCTCAAGGAGAACGGCTACACGACCGGCGGTTTCGGCAAGTGGCACATGACGCCGGGCTGCGACATGGGGCCGGCGGCCACCTTCGACCACTGGCCTCTCGGCTGGGGCTTCGACCACTGGTGGGGCTTCCTCACCGGCGCCGCCGGCCAGTACGACCCCATGATCTGCGTGGACAACACCATGGAGGGCGTTCCCGAGGGCAAGGACGGCAAGGTCTACTACTTCCCGGACGACATCACCGACAAGGCCGTCGAGTGGCTGCACGGCGTGCGCGGCCACGACCCGCACAAGCCGTGGTTCCTGTACTACTCCACCGGCTGCAGCCACGCCCCGCACCACGTCGGCAAGGAGTGGGCCGACAGGTACAAGGGCCGGTTCGACGACGGCTGGGACGCCTACCGCGAGAAGACCCTGGAGCGGCAGAAGAAGCTCGGCATCGTGCCGCCGGACACTGAGCTCTCCGAGCGTCCCGAGCTTTTCCCCGCCTGGGACTCGCTGAGCGACGCGCAGAAGAAGCTGTACGCGCGCCAGATGGAGGTCTTCGCCGGGTACTCCGAGAACGCCGACTGGAACGTGGGGCGTCTCCTCGACGCCGTCGACGAGATGGGCGACCTCGAGAACACGGTGGTCATCTACATCTGGGGCGATAACGGCGCCAGCATGGAGGGCACGCTCACCGGCTCGTTCAACGAGACGACGTTCTTCAACGGAGTGGTGCTCGAGGCCGACCAGCAACTCGAGCTGATCGACAAGTGGGGCGGCATCGAGGAGCTCGGCGGGTTCCACACGGCGCCGCACTTCGCCGCCGCCTGGGCACACGCCAACAACACGCCGTTCCCCTGGGGCAAGCAGATGGCCAGTCACCTCGGTGGCACGAGGAACCCGATGGTCGTGGCGTGGCCGGGCCGCCTGCAGGCCGACACGGCGATGCGCTCCCAGTTCACGCACTGCATCGACGTGACGCCGACAGTGCTCGAGCTCGCCGGCATCCCCGAGCCCAAGGCGGTGGACGGCATCGAGCAGGAGCCCATGGACGGCACCAGCTTCCTGTACACGTTCGACGACGCGGAGGCGCCTGAGCGTCACACCGTCCAGTACTTCGAGATGTACGGAAGCCGGGCCATCTACAAGGACGGCTGGTGGGCCGGCGCCAAGCTCGACAAGCTGCCGTGGGACTTCACCCCCGAGACGCTCAAGCGCTTCGCGCCGGGCGGCTCGTGGGACCCCGAGCAGGACCCGTGGTACCTGTACGACCTGCGCCGCGACTTCAGCCAGGCGCACGACGTGGCCGCCGAACACCCCGACAAGCTCGCCGAGCTCAAGGAGCTGTTCTGGCAGGAGGCCGAGCGCAACCGTGCGCTGCCGCTGCTGGCGGGCTTCGCCGTCTTCTTCGGCATGCTGCCGCCCATGGAGACCGTGACCCGCGTCGAGTACGCCGGCGACGTGCAGAACATCCAGACCATGGCCGTGCCGCGCATCATCGGGCGCTCCTACGCCATCGAGGGGCACCTGCAGGTGCCGGAGGGCGGCGCCGAGGGCGTCATCTGCGCTTTCGCCGACTTCATCGGCGGCTTCGCCCTGTGGGTCGACGAGAAGGGCCTGCTCAACCACACCTACCAGTTCCTCGGCGTGAAGACGTACAAGCAGACGTCCACCGAGCCCATCCCGACCGGCGACGTGACCGTGAAGATGCTCTTCGAGGCCGACCAGCCGGTACCGGGCACCGGCGGCAACGTCACCCTCTGGGCGAACGACAAGCAGATTGGCGAGGGGCGCATCGACAAGACCATCTCGCTGATCTTCACCACGTACGCGGGCATGGACATGGGACGCGACAACGGCGGCGTCGTCGACCTCGCCTACGAGGACAAGGCGCCGTACGCGTTCACCGGCACGGTGAAGAAGGTCGTCTTCGATCTCAAGCCGGCCGACCACGAGAGCGAGCAGGCGCTGCACGCGCACGAGCAAGGGCAGGCCGTGGGCGCCGGTGCCGCCGGCTGACCTCGATGGCGGGGGAGGGGCGGCGCGCCTCTCCCCCGCCCTGTGCGCCACGGAGTGAACGGGCGCCGGCGGCTCTGGCGCCCGGGTGACCGGCGGGCTACCATGTCCCATCAGCCGACGGCGGGTCGACGAAGGGGGACCGGTTGAGCAGCACACGCGAGGCGGAGGGGCCGTCGGCCTCAGGAGCGCCGGCGACGGCCGCACCGGCCGCGGCGGACGAGGAGACGAGCCGCTTTCGCGTGCCGCCCTGGGCCGCGGACCTGGGCAGGTGGAGCGGCATCATCGTCCTCGTCGCCGCGGTCGTCGTGCTCGTCTGCGTCGTGCTCGCCGCGACCAAGGTGCTCGTGCTCGCGGCCCTGTTCGCGGTGCTGTTCGGCGGCACGTTCCTCCCGGTCGCCGACTGGCTCCAGCGGCACCACGTCAAGCGAGGGTTCGCGGCCGTCATCGTCGCTGCCGGCCTCGTGCTCCTCGGGGTCGGCATCTGCATCATCATCTTCTACAGCGTCGTCCAGCAGGTCCCGCAGATCGAGGCCAAGCTCGACTCCGCGTGGAGCGAGATCCAGAAGGCGCTCAACACGACGAGCCTCTCGCAGTCACAGATCGACTCGCTGAAGTCGAGCGTCCAGAACCTTGTCAAGAGCGCCGCCGGGGGGCTCGCGGGGACGGTCGTGGCGGTCGTCGGCGGCGTGGCCAGCCTCATCTTCGGCCTCTTCATCAGCCTCAACATCCTCGTGTGGGTGCTCATCCAGGGACGTCAGCTCGGGCGCTGGGCCTCGAAGCGCATGGGGCCGGTCCCACCCGAGGTCGGCTACGACATCCTCGCGAGCAGTGCGCGCTTCTTCCGCGGCTACATCTGGGGGAGCACGCTCGTCGGGCTGTTCAACGGCGGCGTGATGTTCGTCGGCGCCCTCATCATAGGCGTGCCCCTGGCCGCCACGATCGGCATCGTCGGCTGGTTCACCAACTACATCCCGTTCTTCGGGGCGATCATCAGCGGCGTGTTCGCGGTGCTCATCGCGCTCGGCGCCGGGGGGCCGTCCAAGGCCATCCCGATGCTCATCATCGTCATCATCTCCAACGGCTACCTGCAGACGGTGGTGTCGCAGTTCGCTTTGGGCTCGGCGCTCAAGCTGCACCCGCTGGCCGTGTTGTTCGCCACGACGGGGGGGAGCATGCTGTTCGGCGCCGTGGGCGGGGTGTTCGCGGCGCCGTTCCTCAAGATCGTCGTGGACGCCCGCCTCAAGCTCAAGGCGGCGGGCGTGTTCGGCGAGGCCGCCGCCGACAAGATGCGGGCGGCGGCTTCCGGACCGCCCGCCGCCGACGACGCCGGACCGCCGGGAGGGCCGGAGCCCGATGCCGCCGGCGCCTGAGGGAGGTCCACGCCCGTCGCGGGTATGGTAGTCAGCACGCTGTAGGGATCATGCGCGGCCTCCCGGGTCGCGCCGTGCGGAAGGGTGGACCATGGACGAGCGGACCGTGCAGCTCAAGAAGGTCGTGCACCTCACGGTGGCCGAGAGAAAGGCCCTGGGCAAGGAGCGCAGGGCCGAGGTCGCGCGGGCGAGCCACGTGGGCTGGAAGCCCGCCACCGACCGGTCTGACCCGGTAGCGCTCCTGGAGGCGCAGGAGGGCACGAGAGAGCCGGATCTTATCCCGGTCCGGCATGGACGCATGCTCGTCTCGCCGTTCACCTTTTACCGCGGCGCGGCGCGCATCATGTCCGACGACCTCAAGGACACGCCTCGCGCCGGCCTGAACGCGCAGCTCTGCGGCGACGCCCACCTCTCCAACTTCGGCGGCTACGCTTCGCCGGAGCGCGTCCTTGTGTTCGACCTCAATGACTTCGACGAGACGCTGCCCGGCCCGTTCGAGTACGACGTCAAGCGTCTCGCCGCCAGCTTCACCATCGCGGCTCGCAACAACGGCTTCGGCAAGGCCGACCAGGAACAGAGCACGCTGACCGCCGTGCGCGCCTACCGCGAGGCGATGGCGGAGTTCGCACTGATGGGCGTCATGGAGGTCTGGTACGCGCACCTGTCCGAGGCCGACATCGTGCAGGACATGCACAAGCTCGAGCGTGCCCAGGCGAAGGCGAGCGACAAGGCCGAGGTCGCGAGGAGGGTGGCGAAGGCCTCAGAAGCCATCGAGAAGGCACACACCCACGACAGTCTGCAGGCGCTCACCAAGCTTGCGCAGCTGGTCGACGGCCAGTACCGCATCGTCAGCCAGCCGCCGGTCGTGCTGGCCGGCCCCGATCTGGACGCCGCTTTCGGGCTCTCGCGCGAGGAGGTCGAGAAGATCATCCACCGCCAGTTCCGCGAGTTCCGTGCCTCGCTGCAGCCCGACCGCCGGCACCTGCTCGAGAGGTTCAAGGTCGTGGACGTGGCGCGCAAAGTGGTCGGCGTTGGCAGCGTCGGGACGCGGGCGTTCATCGTGCTGCTGCAGGGTCGCGACGAGAGCGACCCGCTGTTCCTCCAGGTCAAGGAGGCCACGGCCTCGGTGCTCGAGGAGCACCTTCCCGTGAGCCGCTACGCGCAGCACGGCGAGCGCGTGGTGCAGGGCCAGCGGCTCATGCAGGCCGTCAGCGACATCTACCTCGGCTGGAGCAAGGGTGCCCAGGAGGGCCGCTTCTTCTACTGGCGGCAGTTGCGCGACATGAAGTACTCCGCGGACATCGAGAACATGATCCCGATCTCGATGGAGTTCTACGCCAGGATCTGCGGCTGGACGCTGGCGCGCGCCCACGCGCGCTCAGGCGACGCCGTCGCCATCAGCTCGTACCTGGGCAAGGGCGACGCGTTCGACAAGGCGATCGTCGACTTCTCCAAGCGGTACGCGGACCAGAACGAGCGCGACTACGAGGCCTTCGTCGCCGCGGTGAAGAGCGGGCGGCTGGGGGCGGTCGAAGGTGTCTGACCGGCGCGCGATGCCGGGAACGAAGTGGGGGGCGCCACGAAGCCCCCTCTTCGTTCCCTAGTGAGCGGTGCCCCTGCGGCGCACCACTCGTTGACCCCGCTGCGTAGGTCAGTCTTCGTCCGCCGCCGCCCCTCGCAGCCAGCGCCAGGTGAGGCGCAGCACGATGAAGAAGGCGACGAGCAGCGCCAGGATGAGCATGAGGGGCACCAGGCGCGACAGGAGGTCCCACATCTGGCCCTTGGGCCCGGCCGCGGCGATGCCGTAGGACCCTACGGCCGACCCGATGATGATGCCGACGAGGATGATGGCGATGACCAGCTCGCGGCCGAGCCGGGTGAGCTTGGTCACCTCCTGAGAGAGCTGCGACGTGTCGACGGTGATCTCGAAGCGGCCCTTCTGATACTGGTCGAGCCACTTCATCGTCGCCTCGCTCAGCGACGGCATGCGTTCGATGACCTGACCGCCGATGTCGATGAGCTGCTTCTTGGCCACGTTCACGATGCGCTCGCCGGTGACCATGTCGAGGGCCATGTCGCGCAGCATGGGCACGCCCTCGGCGAGCAGGCCGCTCGAGGTGGAGAGGGCGCGGGCGACGCTCTCGGTCTGCACCAGCGCCTTGACGGCGAGGGTGAGGTCGGCGTCGAGCCGCAGGCCGTGCACGCGGAGCAGATCGAAGCCTTCGTTGGCGATCTGCCCGAACGAGACCTTCTGGCCGTGCCCCATGAAGCGACCGACGCGCCGCGCGAAGTCCCGCTGGAAGGCGCGGCTGTCCACCTGTCCGCGGAAGGGCACGCTCATGCCCTCCAGAGCCGACGCCATGCCCTCGACGCTCCCCGCCTGCGCCACGACCATGAGCTGCGCCAGGCGCAGGCGCTTCTGCAGGTCGAGCTCGCCCATCATGCCGAGGTCGATGAACGTCATCGTCCCGGTGTCGAGGTCGACGAGCAGGTTGCCGGGGTGCGGGTCGGCGTGGAAGAAGCCGTCGAGGATGAGCTGCTTGATGAGGGCGCGCAGGGCGTTGCGGGCGATCTCGGCCTTGTCCAGGCCGGCCTTGTCCATGGCCGCCACGTCGCTCACCTTGACACCCTTGATGAACTCCTGGGTGATGATCTTGGTCGTGGAGAGCTCGGTGTAGATGGTGGGAACGTGGATGCCGGGCAGGCCGGCCATGTTGTCGGCGAGCTTGAGGGCGTTGTAGGTCTCGCCGCTGTAGTCGAGCTCCTCCAGGACGCCGGCCGAGAACTGGTCGATCATGCCGTAGATGTCGAGCGAGCGGGCGGTCTCTGAGCGCTTGGACGCGACCTTGGCGGCGTTCAGCATGATGCCGAGGTCGGCGCGCATCATGTGCTGGATGTCGGGGCGCTGCACTTTCACGGCCACGGTGGTGCCGTCGTGCATGGTGGCGCGGTGCACCTGCGCCGTGGAGGCGGCGGCGAACGCGTACGGTTCGAACGAGGCGTACAGCTCTTCCGGCGGTGCGCCGAGCTCGTCGATGATGACCGCGCGCACCTGGTCGGGCGGGAACGGCGGGACGTCGCTCTGGAGCTTGGTGAGCTCGACGGCCCAGTCGGCCGGCAGCATGGAGGCCTGACTCGAGACGATCTGCCCGATCTTCACGTAGGTCGGGCCGAGCTCCTCCAGCATGAGGCGGATCTTGACCGCCGGCGGTGGCTCCTCCCACCCCGCGGGCAGCCGCCACACCCAGGTCTCCAACTTGTGCCGGAAGCCGCCGACCCAGGCGTTGTGGTCGAGCACGGCGTCGAGCCCGTAGCGCATGAGCGTCTTGTAGACGAGCTGCAGGCGGATGTCCTCGCGCATCTTGTCCAGCGAGGAGCGCCTCACGGGGCGGCCTCCTCGTCCGGGCCGGGAGCCGTCCCGGCTGCGGGGCGCGGCTCGGCCGCGATCGGCCGGGGCGCCGTCTCTGTGAGGACCTCATCAACCGGCACGGGCTCGCCGCCGCCGGGCGCGGCGCCGTCCATCGTCGCGAGCAGGGCGGCAGCCACCGTGGCCTGGTCCGGCTCCTCGGCCGGCGCCATGGGCGCCGTGGTGTGGTGGCTGGCGACCTTGAGGATGCCGGACTCCACGAGTCCCGGTCCTCCCTCGTCGATCTCGTGCTGCACGTCTTCAGGCGCCGCGACCATGATGGGCGGCGCCAGACCGAACAGGTTCTCAAGGACGGTGAAGACGACCCCGCTCACGATGCCGCCCACGATGGCCCACAGCAGGTGCTCCACGTGGAAGCGGTCGGGGAAGATCCAGCTGAGCACGTAGAGCACGACGGTGTTGATCACCACGATGATGAGTCCGTACGAGACGAAGATGAGTGGCAGCAGCAGCAGCTGGAACAGCGGCTTGATGAACGCGTTCAGCAGGCCGAACACGCCGCTGATGATGAGGTACGAGAGGATCGGCCAGTCGCCCGTGAAGTAGACGTGGGGGACGAGGAGCACGGTGACGGCGAGCGTGGCGGCGCTCACGACCCAGCGCATCAGGAAGGGGCGCACCCTGAAGTGCAGCTGCAGGTGCTTCTTGGTGCTGCGCGGCACGCGGGCCCTCCCTCCGATGCGGCGTGCTCCCTGCCCGCCGTACCCATACTACCGGTCGATCCGCCGTGACTCCACAGCTCCCACTGCTCCCGTTGCGCAGCACCCCGCGGTTTGCAGATAAGTGACCACAGGGTAACCTGATGGCAGTCCATGGTCACCACCGCGAAGGGAACCCCCATGCCCGACGACATCCAGAAGGAGCTCGAAGACATCGAGGCCATGTTCGTGCAGGTCGCCAAGTCGTACACCGCCGACGGCGCGAGCGTCACCTTCCACGGCCTCGCGCCCGCGACCCTGTTCTTCTCCGACCGTCCGCAGCGCGTGGTGGGGCATCTCAGCGCGCGGCAGTTCGTCGCCGAGTGGGACAAGGGCGCGAACAGCTTCGCCGTCGACCCGCCGAACGCGGTCATCAGCTTCCTCGAGGCCGGCGACGAGGCGCCCGAGGACGCCATCGTCGTGCTCAAAGACCCGAAGCTCGACGGCGACGAGATCACCTACGGCTACGAGGTGCTCGAGGGCGCCGTGCCGGCGAGCGGGGAGCACGTCTCGGTGTTCATCGACCCGTTCGGCCGGCCGCTCTCGCCGGTGTCTCTGGCCGGCATGAACCGCCGCGCGCGCCGGCGCGGCGTCTGACGGCAGCATCCCACACCTGCGCGTCCCGACGAGGGCGGCCCGGGTATACCTGGCCGCCCTCGTCGTCTGCCGGCCGTTGCGTGCCGACGGCCTCGGGCGGCAGGCATGCGGCGGCCGCACCGCGAACCCTACGACGATGAGCAGAAGACGGCCGTCTCCGGACGGCGGGGAGGTGCACGATGCGTGAGCCCGCACCGCGTCGGGACGCGGACCCGGGGGACGTCAGTGCCTGGGTGGAGCGCTCCACGCGCGCCAGGCGTCAGAGTGACCTCGACTTCTGGGACGAGCATCTGGAGTACCGGCGCCTGTTCAGCGAGGTCTGGGGGACGTTCCTCCTGGTGCTCGTCGCCGCCGGGGGCGGCGTGGTGGGCGCGCTGCCGTTCGGCTCGAGCCTCACGCTCGCCACCAAGGCGCTGGCGCCGGGCATCATGGTGATGTGCGTCATCTTCTTCATGGGCACCATCAGCGGCGCCCACCTCAATCCGGCGGTCACGCTCGCGTTCGCCGTGCGCGGCAACTTCCCGTGGAAGCGCGTGCCGGGGTACATCGTCGCCCAGTTCGTGGGCGCCGTGCTCGCGGCGCTCGTCCTGCAGTGGCTGTTCGGCGGCATCATGAACGGCGCCACGCTGCCGGCGGAGGGAGTCAGTTCGACGGTCGCGGTGCTGACGGAGGCGCTGCTCACACTCGGCCTCGTCAGCGTGATCCTGGGGACGGCGACCGGCGCGCGCAACATCGGCGTGGCCGGCGCCGTCGCCGTGGGCTTCTACATCGGCCTCGTCTCGTTGTGGGGCGCGCCCGTCACCGGGGCGTCGATGAACCCGATGCGCTCGTTCGCGCCCGATCTCGTCGGCGGCGAGCTGAGCACGTGGTGGATCTACCTCGTGGGCCCGCTGGTGGGGGCGATGGTCGCGGTGGTGTTCGAGTACGTCCTGCGCGGCAAGGCGACGAAGGCCGGCGCCGCCGCGGCGCAGGGCATCCTGAGCGAAGAGGACCAGGCAGGACTGTGAGAGCGGTGTGTCTGCGGACCACCGCTCCTTGCCCTTGCTGCGCCGGGAATCGTACGGCGCCTGAGATCAGGCGCCCAGCCAGGTGCGCAGGGCGGCCTCGACCGCCTCACGTCCGGCCTCGACGCGCCCGTCGAAGCGACGGGCACGGGCGCGTACCTCGCGCAGCTGCGCCGGCACGGCCGCCTCGGGCGCGAGCTCCACGACGCGGTCGAGCAGGGCCACGTCGTCCTCCTCGCCCGGTATGGGCTCGCCCGCGGCGATGCCGCGCAGCCCGCGGACCACGTCGGCGGCGAACTTGCTCCAGTGCGCGGTGCTGACGACCAGCACCGGAGCCCCGTCGCCGCCGAGCTCGTCTGCGACCTTCCACGCCACGGCCGTGTGCGGGTCGAGCAGGTAGCCGTGGCGCTCGTGCACCTCGCCGATCGTCCGCAGGCAGGTGTCGTTGTCGACCCAGGCGCCGGTGAGCATGCTTGTGAGCTGCGCCCGCGTGGCGACGTCCACCTCGAAGCGGCCCGTCTCCTTGAGCTCCTGCATCCAGCCGCGGATCACGGTCGTGTCGCCGACGAGGTCGTACAGCAGCCGCTCGAGGTTGGACGAGATGAGGATGTCCATGGAGGGCGATGGCGTCTTCACCAGGCCTCTCGCGGAGATGTCGTACACGCCCGTGTCGATGAAGTCGCTGAGCACGTTGTTGGTGTTGCTCGCGCAGAGCAGGCGGCCTATGGGCACGCCCATGCGCTGCGCGTAGTACGCGGCCAGGATGTTGCCGAAGTTGCCGGTGGGCACGCACACGTCGAGCGGGTCGCCTGGATGCAAGTGGCCGAACGCGGCCATGTCGGCGTAGGCGCTCACGTAGTAGGCGATCTGGGGCATGAGCCGGCCCCAGTTGATGGAGTTGGCCGACGACAGGGCCATGCCGTGGTTCGCGGCGAGCTCCGCGGCGAAGGCGTCGTCGTCGAACACGGCCTTGACCGAGCTCTGGCAGTCGTCGAAGTCGCCGTCCAGCCGGAAGACCGACAGGTTGTCACCCGGCTGGGTGACCATCTGCAGCTCCTGCAGGGCGCTCACGCCGGCGTCGGGGTAGAAGACGACGATCTTCGTGTGGGCCCTGTCGGCGTAGCCGTTCAGGGCCGCCACGCCGGTGTCGCCGCTGGTCGCGACGAGGATGAGGAAGTCGAGCGTCAAGGGGTCGCGGGCGCGCGCCTGTCCGAGCGCCTGGCTGAAGAACAGTGGCATGCACTGCAGGGCCATGTCCTTGAAGGCCAGGGTGGGCCCGTGCCAGAGCTCCAGCACGAAGCGCCGCGCGTCGATCTTGCGCACCGGCGCCACGTGCGGATCGTCGAAGTTGGCGCCGTAGGCAGAGGCGGAGATGCGCGTCGTGTCCGCCGCATCGACGTCGAGGCCGAACGCCTGGTACACCCAGGCCGCGCGCTCGAAGTACGGCAGGCCGGCCAGCTTGAGCAGGTCGTCCACGCTCACCAGCGGCAGCTCCTCCGGCACGAAGAGACCGCCGCCGGGGGCGAGGCCCTCGAGGATGGCCTCGGTGAAGAGGCGCGGGCGCTCGCAGTGGCCGCGGGTGTCGGTGTAGGCGATGACCGTCATGGCCCGCGGATTGTACCGCATCGCCGCCCGGGCGCTCCGCGCGCCGCCGCCGGCCCGGCTGCTCCGGCCCGGCCGACCCGCAGGCAAGTCGTCAACGACCGGGTTGACAGACGCTACCGATGCGTTACGATATATCGCGTTACAGCGATACAAGGAGATCCGATGATGATGTTCTGGACACAGGTGGCCGCGCGCGGCGCCGAGCAGCGCTGCAAGTTCAGCCACGGACCACACGGCCACGGGCGCGGCCCCTGGTCGCGCGCCCGCCGCGGCCACGTGCGCGCCGCGATCCTCTCGGTGCTGGGCGACGGGCCCATGCACGGCTACCAGATCATGCAGCGCCTCGAGGAGCGCAGCGGCGGCATGTGGCGCCCGAGCCCCGGCTCGGTGTACCCGACGCTGCAGATGCTCGAGGACGAGGGCCTGGTCAAGGGCGAGGAGGTCGACGGCAAGCGCGTCTTCTCGCTGACCGAGGCCGGCGTCAAGGCTGCGGCCGAGAGCAAGGAGCGGCACGGCACGCCGTGGGAGCACGAGGAGGGAGAGGAGACGTCGCCGAGGTTCAGGCTGCGGCGCTCCGTGTTCCAGCTCGGCGCCGCCGTACGCCAGGTCGGCACCACGGGCAGCGCGGCGCAGGTGGAGCAGACCCTGGAGATCCTCGCCGAGGCGCGCAAGCGGATCTACACGCTGCTCGCCGACGGCGAGGAGTAAGTGGCGAGGGGCGGCGGCGGCCTCAGGCCGCCGCCGCCCCGAATCCGGCGCCGGCCGTTCGCGGCCGGCGCCGGGCGCTCGCCTCCTCAGCGGCGCCGCTGGAGCTGGCGCAGGTCGCTCGCCTTCGGGTGCACGAACCCCTTCTTGGAGAACAGTCTGAACTCGCCGAAGTCGACGCGCACCGGCTCCTTGGCGTGCGCGTAGTCGTGGCCCCACACCGAAAGGCCCCAGGTCACCTTGCCGACCTGCTCGACTCGGGGCTGGTAGGCCTTGAGCAGGAACTTGGCGGAGTCGGAGCGGCCCGCCCACACATGGAACCTCAGCGGCCCGAGATGGTACAGATCGATCGTCAACCCCCCTGAGGTATCGCTGGTCTTCATGTACGTGGTCTTGCCGTTCATGCTGACCATGTAGCGCTCGCTGCCGTCGGTGTCGCTGAGGCGTCCCGCCTGGAAGGTGAGGATCACCTTGCCGCGCTTGTCGTGTACGTAGGCGATCAGCGCCAGGCGGATGCCGCTCGTCTGCGGCCACTGCGGGCAGTTGTAGTCGACGCCGAGGCGGAACTTGGAGTCGGCCTTCGTGCTGAACCCGGGGACGGAGCCGGCGGCTGCCCAGAAGGGATTCCCCGTCACCTCGGCGGGGATGAACATCTGCAGCCGCCCGAGGGAGGTGCCGATGTAGGTGTCGCCCTGCTTGCTGGTCGTCCAGTATGCAGGGTCAAGGTCGGTCGTGAAGGTGTCCCTGAACGTGGTCTTGGTGAGCCTGGCATCCGCCTGCGCCGCGACGGGCGCAACGAGGAAGGCGACGAGCAGCAGCATCGTGGCCAGCGGCAGGAGAAGCCGGCGTCGGTCCGTGAGAGTCCTCCTCCTGGCACGGAGTGACCGCGGTCCGGCGGCCCTGCCCGTGCCGCTCTCCGGCGCGTCCGCGGCGCGACCGGCGGCCGCGCCTGGCGCGCCCGCTCGATGGTCTCGCCGGGGAGCCGGCCCGTCGACGTTTCGCGCGGCGCCGGGCGTGGGCCGTGGCGTCGCCTGCGCGGCACGCCGCGTGCCCGCCCTGCGTCCGGTCGGCTCCCTGCGCCTCGGCGGGGCTCTATCACGAACGTGGGCACGATGCTGCCGCCCTGCGACACGTTGGTGATGGCGGCCGCGCTGATGCGGTCCAGCACGGCGACGTAGCCGCCGGGAAAGACGAAGGGGTCGGTGTCCTCGTAGAACGTCGCCACGGGGAAGCCCGGCTCCAGCAGCGGGTACTCCGTGACGGCCTCGTCCACGCGCTGCTGCACCACGCTGTCCACGGTGAGGGCCGCGGCCACCGCCTCCTCCCACTCGGCCGCGGTGCACTCCCAGCCCAGGCGCACGCCGGCGCCCCCGGCCTCGTGCGCCGGTTTCACGACGAGCTCGTCCCTGTGGGCGAGCACGTGCGCCAGCAGGTCCACGGGCTCGCCGCGCGCGTCTGTGGAGCGTGCGTCGCGCAGCGTGCGCGCCCAGGGTACGTGCGCGCGCACCGCCGCCTCCTCGGCGTCGGAGAAGCCGAAGTCCACCGTCGTGTCGGTGAGCAGGCTGAACAGCGCCTTGTTGCTCAGCAGGGCACTGTGGAACGGGTTGATCAGGCACACCGCCTCCGCGGCGACCGCCTCGAACAGCGCGCGCAGCGCCTCCGCGTCCCGGAGGCAGTCGCCGATGCGCTGCACGCGGTACAGCACGTCCACGACGCGCCCCTTCGCGCTCAGCCTGCCGGCGGCGAAGTCGAGGTGCTCGGCGTAGGCGTGGGTGACGTCGAAGCCGAGGCCCTGCAGCATCTCCACGGTGAGCACGGCGAGGATGTCCTCGATGCCGCCGGGGAAGCTCAGCACGCACACCCGCGGCGTGCCGCAGCCGCCCCAGCTCCGCCACACGGTCATGAGCGCCTGCAGCAGGCCGAGGTCGGCCAGAGCCGGCCGCACTTCGTAGCGCTGCCTGAAGAGGGGGAAGAGGTCGAGCGCCTGCCACAGGCGCAGCAGGGCGTCGTTGCACACGGCGCCGCCGGGGATGTCGCCGTTGACCTCCACGAACTTCAGGCCGCTGGGGGAGAGGAGCGAGTCGAAGCGCAGGATGGAGCGCGTCTCGTGGCGTCGCGGCTCGAGCGCAAGAAAGGGCGCCGCCCAGTCGTCGAACCCGCCGAGGTAGGCGGCGCGCAGCCCGGCGTCCGCGAGCACGCGGTCGCGGACCTTGAGGATCGCGGAGGAGAGGTACGTGACCGCGTGCTCCTCGACCACCATCTCCGCCGCGGCCACGAAGCGCGGCCGCGCCACCGTGCAGAGCGGCTTGCCCTTATCGGAGAGACGCTGCCGGCGCTGCGCGTCGAGGAGGCCGTCGATCACGGCCTGGGGGTCGGGCGCCGCCTGCAGCAGGTCGTGCCAGAAGGCCGCCGCCTCGAGGCGCTGCGCCGTGAAGTGCCGCGCTTTCATGGTCGCTCCCCGGTCGTGCGGCACCGCCGGCCGGTGCCTGGTCGCGGTCCGCTCAGGTCGTGCGGCGCCGCCCGCCCGGCGCCGCCGGCCGCCGGTTGCCGGCGCGGCGCGACACGGCGCCGCGCAAGTCGGCGGCGTGGCGCCAGCCCGGCGCCGGCGAGGGCCGCTCGAGCCGCGCGATGAGCTCGACCACGCGCGGGTCGGGCGCCCAGGCGCACGGCGTCGCCGCGGCCCGTGCGCCGCCGTTGCCGCCCCCGGCCGCGGCAGGCACCTCGGGAGCTTCGCCGGCCGGCTGCTCGGCGGTGCCCCCTGCGGCCGGCAGTGCGTGCACCCGCCGCGGGTCCACGCCCAGCGCCACCAAGCGGCGCGCGTCGGCGCGTGTCTGCGTGAAGACCTCGTCCAGCATCCCCGCGAACCAGCGCACGTACCGCCAGGCCTCGCGCGAGACCCGCGAGCCCGACGAGAGCCGCTCCACGGCCAGCAGCACGTCGCTGTGCACCGTGCCCGTCACCGGCAGGTGCAGCAGCTTGGCGGCGAGCAGGCCGGCCAGCCCCATGCCGCCGGCGCTCTCCACGTGGATGGCGGTGAAGTCGCGCTCGTAGAGGTAGTCGAGCACGTCCAGCAGAGGCGGCGCCACGAGTGCGCGCCCGGGCTGGAGCCGTGAGGGCCACGTCGCGCTGGCCGCGAAGTGCATCCCGCCCGGGTAGGCGCCGGCCGGGGCGGACGACGACGTGAGCACCTCGAGGGTCGCGCCCGGCCTGCCGGCCGCCGTCGCGAACCCGTGTGCGACGGCGCTGCAGTCGGAGCCGGCGGTCGCGTCCGTGAGCACGGCGATCTTGGCGCCGCCGCCGCCGGGCCCCAGGAACCGCTCGCGGAGGTTCTCCTGGCCGGCGCGGTCCCTCGTCTGGAAACCGTAGGCGATGAAGTAGCCCGTCTCCAGGAAGTGGATCATCGCGACGGCGAAGAGCGAGTCTCGCAGGCGCCAGCCGGGGCGCCGCATCGTCGGGTCGAGCAGCGGCTCGAGGTGCAGGTTCAGGACGTCGGCGGCGAGGGTGGACGTCACCGCGAAGATGCGCCGATCGAGCTCGCGGCTGCCGACGCTGTGGATGCCGCCCGGCGCGCGCACCAGGGCGCCGATCTCGCGCTCGAGCAGCTCCTCCCAAGCCGGCCCCCGGCCGTCCTGCGGACGGTAGAGGCCGGGGGCCACGCCGCGCACGCCGCGCACGGCCTTGTCGAGCAGTGGCACGTCGCGCCCGATCTGCCCGAACCCCTGCTTGATCCACGCGAGCGCTTTCTGCCGCGGCTCGTCGCTGTCCATGCGCAGTATCTCGCGCAGCCGCCAGAACGAGGTCGTGTAGATGCTGTGCGCGAGCAAGCGGGCGTCGCCGTCCTCGCCCAGGGCCTCGCAGTCGCCGCGCGCGACGGCGTCCAGGAACCCCCCAGGAGTGCCGTCGCCCCCCGCTGCCGTGTACGCGCCGGCGGTGAACAGCCCGCTGTGGTCGTCGGAACCGCCGGTGAGCGTCTTCCGCCAGGGCGTGTCGCCGTAGGGCTCGATGCCCTGGCGCTCGGCCATGTCCCAGATGGCCTCGGGCGTGAGACCCGCGACGATGTCGCGCAACAGGCCGTTGCAGCGCACCACGCGTGCGCCGTTGCGGCCCTCCAAGGCGTTGAAGAGCAGCAGCATCCTCTCGACCGTGTCCGCAGTGAGCCCGCCGGTCATGTCGAACAGCGGGTGCGCCAGGTAGTGCACCACGCCTGCCTCGCGCAGCAGGGCCACGAGGTCGTGGACGGACCTCTTGACGCGCAACGCCTCCGCGAACGTGGCCTCGTCGATGCCCAGAGCCACCACGTGCACCCGGCAACCGTCTTCCGGGAACCAGGTGTCAAGCTCGCACCCCAGGAAGGCGCCAGGCAGGTGGGCGATGGCCAGCGAGCCGTCCAGGGTGTTGTGGTCGGTGATGGTGACGAAGTCCATGCCGCGGGCGCGGGCGGAGGCGTAGACCTCCTCCGGCTCCGTGAACGACTCCCTGCTGCGGAAGAAGCGGATCGCCCTGGCCGTGGGGTTCGCGGAGCACGACGAGTGCACGTGCAGGTCTGCTCTGAAGGTGTTCGCCGGAGCGTCCACGGCTTCACTCTACCGGAAGGCCGGCCGCGGCGTGCGCCTGCGGCGTCCGCGCCGTGTTGTGCCGCGGGGTGGCGCCCGGTACCATCCGGCCCATGCCCGCGCTCGCGTACGTCGTGCTCACCGCCGTCGGCCCGGACCACCCCGGCCTGGTCGACGTCGTCACGCGGTTCGTGCACGACAACGGCGGCAACCTCGAGGACAGCCGCATGGTCAACCTGCACGGCCAGTTCGCGATGATGCTCCTCGTCGCCGGTACGGCGGCGACCGTGCAGAAGCTGGAGGCCGGCCTGCCGGCCCTGCAGCAGGAGGCCGGTCTGCACGCGCAGCTGCAGCCGGCGGCCGCGAAGCCGCAGGCGGCCGCGGCCCTCCCGCTGCGCATCAGCGCCTGGGCGATGGACCACCCCGGGCTCATGCAGTCCGTTTCCCACCTCCTGGCGAGCCTGGACGTCAACATAGAGAGCGCCGAGACGTCGCTGAGCGCGGCGCCCCACACCGGCACCCCGCTCTTCGCCATGCAACTGCTCGTGTCGGTGCCGGCCACCACGCACGTCTCCCGGGTCCGCGAGGAGCTGGGCAGGCTGTGCGACGAGCTCAACATCGACTGGAGCCTCGCGCCGCTCTGAAGTGCGCCGGCCGCGGCTCGTACCGGCGCCGCAGCCGCCCGCTATGGTGGCCAGGCGCCGCCGTCCCGTGGCCGCCTCGGCCCTCAGACTTCACTGAGCAGGCGCGCGACCTCGTCTGTGGCGAAGGCCGGCCACGGGACCGGCGCGCCGGCCCTCCAGGCGCGGACCTCCGTGCCTGCCGCGCCGACCTCGCCGATCACCGTCGCCGGCACGCCGGCGTCGCTGAGCGCGCCGACGAGCGCGCCGGTCTCGCGTGGGTCGCAGCACACCAGCAGGCTGCCGGAGGCGATGAGCCCGCGCGGGTCGGCGCCCAGCAGGGCGCACACGCGCGCGGTCTGCGGCAGCACGGGGATGGCGTCGTCCTGCACGGCGATGTCGTGCCCGCCGGCCTGGGCGAGCTCGCGTACGGCCGTGGCCAGGCCGCCCTCCGTGACGTCGTGCATGGCGCGCACGCCGTCGAACCCGGCGGCCAGCCGTGCCTCGGGGACGATGCTCATGAGCGGCAGGAGCGCGCGGCAGGCGGCCAGCTCGTCCTCGTCCAGGCCCAGCTCGCGCAGCCGCGCGGCCGCTTCGGTGGCCAGGATGGCGGTGCCCTCGACGGCGAGCGCCTTGGTGAGGACGACCCGGTCGCCGGGGCGCATGGCGCGCTTGTCGCGGAGCCGCTCGCGCGCCACGGTGCCGAGCGCCGTCACCGAGATCACGGGGCGCGTGACGGCGTCGGTGACCTCGGTGTGGCCGCCCACGACCGGTGCCCCGGCTCCGGCGGCCGCGCCGGCGACGTCGGCCAGCAGGTGCAGGGCCTCGGACGGCGTCGTGCCGGGCGGCAACAGGACGGTGGTCAGCAGCCAGCGCGGCTCCGCGCCCGCGGTGGCCACGTCGTTGGCGTTGACGAGGGCCGCGAAGTGGCCCAGGTGCTCGCTCGTGAGGGTGATGGGGTCGCCGTGCGCGACCAGGGTCGAGTGGCTCCCGATGTCGAGCGCGACCACGTCCTCGCCGACCCCCGCCGGCACCAGGACGGCCGGGTCGGCGGCCCCGGGCGCCGACGCGAGGTGCCGGGCGAGCAGGTCGTTGGGCAGCTTGCCGGGGGCCAGGGGCAGGCCGAGGCGGACCACGTCGTCCAGCTCGGCCAGGCCGTGCACCACGAAGTCAGGCGCGTCGTCGTGCCCCTCGCCCGGCTCGCCGGTCCCGGAGGCGGCGGCGTGCGCCAGGGCCGCTGCCGCGGTCTCGCCGGCCGCGTCCGCGCCGCCGCCGTTCGTCAGGTAGGCGGTCACGGCGCCGGCCGCCCGCCCGGCCAGCACGTCCAGCACGTAGTCGCCGACGACCAGCAGCTGCTGCGGCGAGACCTGCATGGCCGCCGCGGCGTGCAGCACGCCGTCCGGCGCCGGCTTGGGGGCGGGCTCGTCGTCACGCGTGACGAGGACGTCGAAGTCCGCGGTGTCCAGGTGTGTGAACCGCGCCAGCGCCGCGTCCACCGCCGCCCTGCCGTTGCGCGTGAGCACGCCGATCTTCAGGCCGGCGGCGTGCAGGCGCGCCACGAGCTCCTCGGCGCCGGCGTTGGGCGCGGAGCCCAAGGCGCCGGCCAGCTCGAAGCGCTCGAGCGCGGCGAGGGCGTCACGGCGCTGAGGGCCTTCGGTCAGCGCCTCGACCCACTCGAGCACGAAGCGGTCCGGCGGGCAGCCAATCTCGCGCTTGAGGGCGGCGAAGTCGAGCGCACCTGGGCGCGTGAGCGTGCCGTCGAAGTCGAAGAGCACCGCCCGCAGACGAAAGGGCCTCGGAGAACGCGCGCTCACCACAGGTCGGCTGCTCCTCGTGCCCGGCGCGCGCCGGCCGTCACGTGCCTGCGTAGGCCTTGAGGCAGACGTTGACGCCGGCGGTGTCCCTGCTCTGCGAGAGGTCCAGCCACTCGTCGGCGCCCGTGTTCCTCATGTAGCTCTGACCGGCCTTTGCGACCGCGTGCGAGAGCCACTCCTGCCTCTCGCCCTCCCAGGACCGGCTCTCGACGGCTATGGGCTCGGTGCTGCCGGGCGTGACCATGCGCAGCGCGACCACGAACGCACGTCCCTTGCGCACCGCGAGCGGCGTGGTGAAGTCCACCGTGGTGAACCCAGGCAGCGTCTGGGTGCCCCGGGCGCGGAGCGAGAGCTTCGTGAGCGACGGACCCGCCCACACCTCGTAGGCGGCTCCGGCCACCGGGGCGTAGAAGCCGGCGGCGCTGATGAGCTCCGTGCTCTTGGCGACGAACCTGTTGGCTCCCCAGGCCTCGTTGGGCTCGGTGCCGTCGGCGTAGCCGAGGGATTGTGTCCAGCCGAGGGTGTCGTACTGGTAGTTGCGCGTGAAGCCGGTGACCGGGTCGACGCGCGAGTAGCTGGTCAGCGGTCCGAAGGCGAAGGCGCGGTCGTAGTAGGAGGCCCAGAAGTAGCCTCTGTCGCCGTAGTCGGCACCGTAGCTGTTGCGGACGAGGAAGGCGCCGTCGCCCGGCGGCTGGCCCGACCCCGCGGTGAAGTTGGTGCGCGGGTACGCGTCGTCCCAGCCGACGACGTTGACGCCGTGGTTCTCGACGACCTCGTCGGGGTCGTCCACGCCGTCGCCGTTGTCGAGCACCTTGCCGCAGTAGTAGGCGGGCTTGTGGCCGCTCGTGCCGCTCGCGGACGAGTCGTAGCGCTGGGAGTAGAACATCCCCACGCTGAGGGCGCCGTTCTCGATGACCAGCTGCTTCAGGAGGTCGTTGTCGCCGACGCTGCTGCGTCCGGGCAGCATGACCGCCGCCTGGACGTGCTTGAGCACCGGCGCGGCCTTGGTCTTCATGTCGCCGTACCTGTCGCTCGTCTCGGCCACAGGGCCGGCCCAGCGGGCCAGGTAGGCCACGGCCATGAAGTCCCAGCCGCCCCATTCGTAGGGGCCGCCGGGGAACGGGCCGTAGCCGCTGCGCAGTACGAGGTTGTCCTCGCTGAGGTCGTACTTCTTGCCGGGCAGGAGGCGCGACTCCACGGCGGCCAGGTTGGCGAAGGCCCAGCAGGTGCCCAGGTCGAGCTGGTCGCGCACGGGACTGAGGCGGCCGAGGTTGCGCAGGTCGTACACGGCCGGCAGGTCGGCGGCGGCGCGGGCGGCGAGACGGGCGCGCGCCGCCTTGCCCACCTTCACGACCACCGGCGCCGGGCGGCGTCCGAAGACCCCGGCGAGGGGGTCGTGCAGGGATTCGACGAAGGCCGGGTCGAGCGGCCCGGGCTGCGGCACGTCCTGCGTGCCGGCGAGGGCTGTGGGGGCGCAGAGGAGGAGCGTGGCGGCCGCGGCCACGAACGCCGCCACGTGCCGGATCCTCATGCGCTGTCCTCCGTTCTGCCGCCGGTCGTCATCGACCAGTGTAGCGCGCCGTCGCGGGCTTGTCGTATCCGGTGCGTCCAGACGCTCGCAACCGGGCCTGTCGGCCGCGGCGGCGGTCTCTGCAGAGGCGACGTGCACGCCGCCCCGGTTCTGCCCGACTGCGCGGTTACCGCGGTCCCTCTTGCGGGTAGGAGGATGCGCGACCGCATTGCGGCCACGTCCTTCGTCAGGAGGGAACATGGGTAGCATCTCGCTCACCGCAGAGGAGCTCAACGGCCGTCAGCTCCTCGACGAGACGGGCAGGGCCATCGGCCCCATCGCCGACCTGTATGTGGACGGCGACGGACGACCTCACTGGCTCCTCGTCGACACCGGCTTCTTCCCGAACTTCCGCAGCGTGATCCCGGTCACGGACGTCCTCGTCACCGAGCGCGGCCTTGAGGTCCACTACGGCATGGAGAAGCTCACCGGGGCGCCGAACTGCATGAAGGACAAGGACTACGCCGCGCACCGCGAGGGTCTGCTGTACGACTACTTCGGCCTGGAAGCTCCGGAGTCGGTGAAGGAAGCCACGCGCCACGGCAGCGGTGACGCTCTGCTGCTGCCGCCGAGCGCGCTCTGCCGTTTCTCCACCCTGTCCTGCGAGAACAAGCCGGTGGAGTTCCAGGCCGAGTGACCGTTTGAGACAGCACGTCGCCGGCCCTCGGGCCGGTATCCGGGCCGGCGCCGGCCGGCCGACCTCCCCGGCCGGCGCCGGCCGCGGTGCGTACGCCGCTGCCCAACGGGCGAGCGGGGCGGTCGCCGCCTCGCGGCTCTCTGGTCCGGGTCGGCCCCGGCCTGTAGGGTGGCCGCATGAACGAACGTTCAGTCACCCTTCGTGGCCCGGTCACGGCACGCGGGCGGCGGCGATGACTCGCGAGCAGAGGGCGCGGCAGAGGCGGCGCGAGATGCTGGCCGCCTACTACGAGGTGTTGCTCGAGCAGGGGCTCACCGGCGCCTCCGTGGCCAAGGTCGCGGCCCGCGCCGGGGCCCCGCCCAGCTTGCTCATCCACTACTTCGGCACCAAGGAGCAGATGACGATCGAGCTGGTCGACTACCTGCTCGAACGCTTCCATGGGACCTACGGGTCGCGCCTGGAGGACATCCGCGACCCGCTCGCGCGCCTGGACGCGATCGTCGACGAGCTGTTCAGCGTCGAGTACCACCAGCTCCTCGACGACCGCGCGTTCTACGCGCTGTTCTACGTGAGCCTCACGCACCCGACTGTCCGGCGCGCCTTCGCGCGCGTGTACGAGGACTCGCTCGGCCTCATCGAGCGCGCCCTAGCAGAGTGTATGGCCGCCGGCCTCCTGCCCCCCGACGACGCCCACGAGCTCGCCGTCACCCTCAAGGCCCTCGAAGAGGGTTACGCCTTCCTCATCGGGGGCGGCGCCGACGAGACGGCCAAGGCCGAGATCGGCGCCGCGCTGCGCTCGCGGGCCCTCAGGTTGCTGGGCCGGAGCGTCGCCGCCGGCTGAGCCCGGGCGCATCCGCCTTCGAGCCGCGCCCGCCTTCGAGACCTGTTCAAGTGCCCGGCCGGCGCTGCCGAGAGTGACAGGAGGCTGAGAGAAGGCACGGGGCGACCGAGCGGAGGTGCAGCGTGAGGTGGAGACTGGTCATCTTCCCCGGGGTGGCCGGGGCGCTTGCCGCCGCTGCGGTGGGCGTCGGGTGCAGCAGCGGGTCGAGCTCCGAAGGCGGCTCGTCGTCGGCCTCGAGCCCCATCGCTTCGCCGACGCCCTCGCTGGCACCCTCGGTCGCAGCGAAGGTCGTCAAGGTCGACTCTGTGGGCGTGCCGTCCGCGACCACGCTCAAAGTCGGCGACAAGCTGATCGTCGTGCTGAACAGCAACTCGACGACCGGCCACTCGTGGAAGGTGGAGGGCTCCGGGATCGCCGACACGGGCATCATGAAGCAGCTCGGCAAGCCCAAGCTGCTCGCCCCGGAGAGCGACCTCGCGGGCGCGCCCAACAAGACGCAGTTCACGTTCCAGGCGGTCAAGAAGGGCACCGACCAGCTCGAGCTCTGGTACGTGCCGCCCGGCGGCTCGGGAGACCCCGGGGCCACGTACGCCCTCATCGTCGACGTCGGCAAGGGTCACCTGCCCGTCACGGTGTCGGCGGGCGACACGATCCAGGCGACGCTGCCCGAACAGCCGTCCACCGGATCCACTTGGGTGGTCCGCAAACCGAACCCCAACGTGCTCAAGCTGTCCGGCAAGCCCCAGTTCAAGCCGAACAACGACACCATCGGGGCCGCGGGCAAGACGATGTACACCTTCAAGGTCGTCGGCCCGGGCAACGCGTCGCTGGCGGCCGACTACGTGAGCGCCGACGCACCCGGTACCCCGGTGCAGACGATCAAGGTGGGCGTGGCCGCCAAGCCCGGCTTCAAGGCGAAGACGGTCGCTGCCGTGGCCGACTACCCGTCGGAGACGACGTCGGTGAAGCCCGGCGACGTCATCCAGCTCGAGCTGGCCGCATCCGCCGGCGCCTGGGCGCCACAGGGTTCGAGCACGGCGCTGACGGCCGGCAAACCCAAGACGTCCGGCAAGAAGACGTTCGTGACGTACACGGCCAAGAGCTCGGGCAACGTGACCTCGTTGCTGCTCGCCGACGGCACGGGCACGTGGCCGAACCAGGCCTACGCGTTCACCACGGTGATCGGCAAGGGCGAGGTGCCGAAGACGGTCAACGCCGCCGCGCGGCGCTCGGTCAAGCCGGTCGAGCTGAGCGTGGGGCAGACGGTGCAGTTCGTGCTGCCGGGCAACGCGACCACCGGGTACGCCTGGACGGCCGACCCCAACGTCGGTGCCCAGGTGCTGCGGCAGGTGGGTGATGCCGTCTACACGGCGGACTCCGAGTTCCCTGGATCGCCGGGCGTGTTCACCTTGACGCTCGAGGCGATCGCGGCGGGCGCCGAGCCGCTCACGCTCCTCTACCAGGGTCCGGGCGACGCGGCCTCCCCGGACGGCATCTACATGACCTGGGTGCACGTGCAGTAGGCGAGGACGCAAGCACACGGGCGGGGCGGGCGGAAGAGCCGCCCGCCCCGCCCGTGTGCGTCAGTTCAGGCCGAACTGCAGCAGGTCGTCCTCGCCGGCACCGAAGTAGTGCGCCGTCTCGTGCAGCACGGTGATGCGGATCTGCTCGGCCAGGTCCTTCTCGTCCTCCGCATCGCGCTCCAGGTTGCGCTGGAACAGGTGGATGAGCCCGGTGTCGGGGCCGCCGCCCATGCTGGAGCGGTCCGGCATGGCGATGCCGTGGAACAGGCCCAGGGTGCGCGGGTCGAGGCCCTCGAGCACCAGCGCCTCCGAGGGCCTGTCTTCCACGAAGATGGGCACGTTGCGCAGGTGCTGCAGCACCTCCCGCGGAAGCTCCTCCAGGGCGTCCTCGGCGACCTCGCTGAAGCGCGCCGGGTCCATCATGGGCTGCGGCGGGTCGTTGGCGGCGTCCAGGCGCAGCACGGCGAGCCACTCGGTGACCATGCCTTTGCGGTCGCCCTTCTCCTCGCAGGCCTCGCCGAGCAGGTGGCGGGCGTCGGCCTCGTCCAGCGGGTCGAGCTCGAAGTCGGCGAGCAGCTCGCGGAGCAGGCGCGCCGCCTCGGCGGGCTCGCCGTGGTCGAGGTACACCTCCGCGCTGCCGATCCACGGGCCGGCGTCGTCAGGGTCCGCCTCGCTCCAGCGCCGAAACGCCTCCAGGGCGTCGTCCGGGCGTTCGTCCTCACGGGCGCACTCGGCCTCGAGCTCCAGGACTGCCGGGTCTTCGGGCGCGGACTCCTGCGCCTGCTCCAATGCCTTCAGGGCAGCCTCGAGGTCGCCCTCGTCAAGGGCGTCCCAGCCGTCGTCCAGGTGCCGCTGCGTCTCGGGATCCAGGGGGTTCTCTTCCACGGCTGCACTATACCCCGCGCCGGAGCGGGGTAACGAGCTGAGGATCTTGCGCGCTCTTGCCTGGTAGCACGGCTCCCTCGTACTATGTCAACGGGAACATTCGTCTAGAGGAGGACGGACGGTGGCGTACTCGTATGGATCTCGTGACCCGCGCGGCCGGCTGCGCGAAGTCACCACCCAGTGGCTGGACAAGATGAAGGTCCACGGCCAGTCGCCGAACAGGGAGGTCATGTTCGGGCCGGAGCCGACTGACCAGACGGTCCCGGCCCGAGGCTACCTGCTGCACGACGGTCGTTCCGAGAGCGGCGGCTACCTTGTCCTGGAGGACGGCGACGTGCTCGACATGCGGGAAGAGGAGTGGATGTCTGCGCCCGACGACCAGCTTGTGCGGGTGCTCTGCCACAGTATCACCGATGCCATGTACCGGCGTCAGGGTCACTTCGCGATCGGGAGTGATGTGCAGTGGGTGCCCGACAGGCGGGGTGTCCGGCGGCCCTTCATGGGCCCCGATCGCCGCGGGTACTACTGAGCCGGATCGCTGCGTCGCGGCTTCGTCGCGAGGCCGGCACGGGCGCGGGGACGCGCCATCCTGGAACGCCGGCTCCCGCGGGCCGGGCCCGCGGGCGGATAGCCCGGCCGCGTGAGCCTTTGATATAAGCAGTGGTGTGACGGACCTCCCACACGCGCCGCCCCCGCCCGACGACGGCATCGCGCGCCCGGTCGACGGCGCGCACGGCGCCGTTCTGTACGCCGGCGTCGACCTCGGCAAGGTCACGACCTGCATGGCGCTTGTCGAGAGAAGGCCGTCCGGTCAGCTCAGCGTCGTGGCGGCGCACGCTGAGCGGCACTTCGGCGAGCCGCTCGCGCCCTTCGTGCGGTGGTACGGGACGCTCGACCACGTGCGCCTGGCCGGCCTCGCGGCGACCGGTGTGTACGGCGACCGGCTGGGCGAGCCCGCCCGCGGCGGTGTGCCTGAGGAGATCGCTCAGGAGGCCGCCGCCGCGTGGCTGTACCCGGACGGACCGCTCAACGTGGTCCGTGTCGGCGGCGGGGGCTACTCCGTCCTCACCCGCGACGCGCGCGGCGTCGTCTGCTTCGAGGCCAACGAGCGCTGCTCCGCGGGCACGGGTGAGACGGTCGAAGGCCTGTGCACGCGGCTCGGGCGCACGCTGGAGGAGGCCGTGTCCGCCGCCGAGGCCAGCCCCGACGGCGTCACCGTGACGAGCCGCTGTGCGGTGTTCGCGAAGAGCGAGCTCACGCACTTCGCCAACCAGGGCGAGCCCCACGGCCGCATCTTCAAAGGTCTGTTCGCCGGCGTGGCCCGCAACGTGCACAGCCTCTACGACAAGAGCAAGGTCGACGGTCCCGTCGTCCTGGTCGGGCACGGGGCCCTCATCGCACCCGTCGCCGAGGGCGTCGCCGCGCTCACCGAGGCGCCGGTGGCGGTGGCGCCGCAGGCCGGCGTGTTCGAGGCGCTGGGGGCGGCGGCGTTCGCGGCCGCGGCTGCAGCGCCGGTCACGCTCCCGGCCGACCCGGCCGCACTCGTGCGGCCGGCGCGTTCGCGTATCGCGCGCCTGGAGCCGGCCGCCGCCGGGCCGGGCTGCGTGCGGCGGCTCGAGGACGCACCGCCGTCGGCCACGGCCGGCGAGGCGCCGGCACGTGTGGAGGCCGCGGCCGACGAGTCGTCGACGGGCGCCGTCGATGCCGTCCCCGCCGTGCTCGGCCTCGACCTCGGCTCGACCGGCTCCAAGGCCGCCCTGCTCGATCTCGAGACCGGCGTCACTCTGACCAGCGTGTACCGCCGCACCGAGGGCAACCCGGTCGAGGCGGCGCAGGCCCTGGTCGCGGAGATCGGCGAGCGTCTCCCGCTGCCGGTCGTGGCCGTCGGCCTCACCGGCTCGGGGCGCGACGCCGCGGCGGCCGTCTTCCGCGCCGCCTTCCCCGAGCTGGGTTCGCGCCTCACGGTGGAGAACGAGATCGTGGCGCACGCCGTGGCGGCGGCCCGGCTCGACCCGGACGGCGGCCGCAGCCTCTCCATCGTCGAGATCGGCGGCCAGGACGCCAAGTTCATCAACGTCGAGGGCGGCCGCGTGGTCGATGCCGACATGAACCGCGTGTGCAGTGCGGGCACCGGCTCGTTCCTGGAGGAACAGGCGCAGGCGCACGGCGTGGACGACATCGCGGAGTTCGGGCGGCTCGCGGCGCTGAGCGAGGGTCCGCCCGATCTCGGCCAGACCTGCACGGTGTTCGTCGCCGATGTGGCTGCAGAGGCGCTCAACGACGGCTACTCCCGCGAGGACATCTTCGCCGGTCTGCAGCACTCGGTGGTGCGCAACTACCGCAGCCGCGTGATGGGCCAGCGGCGCCTGCTCGAGCGCGTCTTCTTCCAGGGCAAGCCGGCAACCGATCCGGCGCTGGCGCGCACCGTGGCCGCGGTGCTGGAGCGCGAGGTTTACGTGCCCGCCGATCCGGGCGCGATGGGCGCCATCGGGATCGCACTGTTGGCCGCCGGCGCGCTCGACGTGTGGACCCGCGCTGCCACTGAGCCGGTCGACCTGGGGCGTCTGCTCGAGGCCTCGGTCGCCGGACGGCGTGAGTTCCAGTGTCACGACCGTGACTGCAGCAACGCCTGCCATCTGGAGCTCGCCGAGATCGACGTTCGCGGCGAGCGCCGCAAGGTCGTGAGCGGCGGGCAGTGCCCCAAGTACGACGACGTCTCCCCGGCCGCAGGGAAGCTGCCGCGCGAGGCCCCGAACCCGTACCGCGAGCGCGAGGAACTGCTGCGCGGTCTCGTCGACGAGGAGGCCGCGCGGGCGGTCCCCACCGGCCTCGTGCTGGGTCTGCCGTACGCGCACTATCTCATCGACACGCTGCCGTTCTTCCACACGCTGCTGCGCCGCCTCGGCCACGACGTGCGCGTGTTGCGGCCGGGCCCCGAGACGCTGGCCGACGGCGACCGGCGCTGCGCCGCGCCGGGCGCCTGCGCGCCGGTCAAGCTGCTGCACGGCCTCGCCGGGGCCGAGGTGGACGTGTTCGTGGCGCCCCTGTTCGTGCACCTGCCGGCGCCCAACGCCGGTGACGTCACGTACACGTGCCCCATGGCGCAAGGCGCGCCGGACATGGCGGCACGCGCCCTCGCCGCGGAGGGGTCGGCGCTGCGCGTGCTGCGCCCGGTGCTCTTCGAGGAGGAGGGCGAGGACTTCGACGGCGCGCGCGCCCGCAGGGCGCTACGGCGCGCCGTCGATGCGCTCGCCGCGGCCGCCGGGCGTGAGCCGGTGGCTGCCGGCGTGTTCGCGCGCGCCTACGACGCCGCGCTCGGCGCTCAGCAGCGGTTCCAGGCGGGCCTGCGCGACATCGGCTCGCGGGCGCTCGCCTGGGCGCGTGATCACGACTACCCCGTGGTGCTCGTCGTGGGCGAGACCCACGTGATCCACGACGAGGTGCTCGACGCCGGCATCCATGAGCTGGCCGCGGCCAACGGGGCCCTGCCGCTGCCGGTGGACTGCTATCCGGTGCCGGCGGATCTGCCCGGCCTGCGTCGCGTGCACTGGGCCAGCGCCGGCCAGACGCTGCGCGCCACGGCGGCCGGGGCGATGACCGGCGACGTCTTCCCGCTGCTGCTCGGCGCCTACGGCTGCGGGCCCAACTCCATGGTCGAGCACCTGTTCGCCGACCTCGTGGACGACTGGCCGCACGCCGTGCTCGAGAGCGACGGCCACGGCGGCAAGGCCGGCTACGTCACCCGTGTGCAGGCGTTCCTGCACAGTGTGCGCGCCTGGCGGGCGGCCCACCCGCGCGGCAACGGGCACGCGACCCTCCCGGAGGCGCGCCTTGCGCGCTTCGACCGGCCGCTGCCGCGCAGCCTGGACGGCGACTACGACCGCTACTACTTCGGCCACGTGGGCGGCGGCCTCGGCGAGCACCTCGCTGCCGCGATGCGCGGCGCCGGATTCGACGCCTCCTACGTCGGCGCGCCGGACGCGGCGGCGCTGCGCGCCGCCGGTGCCGCCTGCTCCGGCAAGGAGTGCCTGCCCTACCAGCTCATCTGGGGAAGCTTCGCGCGCTTCCTCGCGCGCGAGGCGCGGGACCTCGACGGCCACCGCGCCCTGTTCCTCAGCGCCGGGAACGGCTTCCAGGCCTGTCGCACGAACCTCTTCCCGTACACCGAGCAGATGTCGCTCGAGCGCCTCGGCCTCGGCGATCGCATCGAGGTCGCCGACTTCAGCCTCGTCACCGCCAACATGCGCATGCTGCCGGTCGTGTGGACCGCGCTCGTGGCAGTCGATCTGCTCAACATGCTGCGCTTCTACCACCTGGCGACGGAGAAGGTCCGCGGTGACTCCGACGCGCTCTTCGACGAGTACTCCGCGCGTCTCGTCACTCTGCTGGAGGCGCCGCGCCCCGACAAGGGCACGGCCGGCAACGTCGCGGCCGCCTTCGCGTTCTGCTCCCAGGCAGAGGACCTGCTGCGGGAGGCCGCCCGCCGCTTTCGCGACGAGCCGCGCGACCCGGCGGCCCGCGACCTCCGCGATGTGTATCTCTGCGGCGACCTCTACCTGCGCGTGGACGAGTGGGGCAACGACGACCTGCAGCGCAAGCTCTCGGACCAGGGGCTGCGGCCCATCTTCGAGCCCTATGCCGCCTTCTTCGAGCTCCTGCAGCTCCGCCAGATCCAGGACGGCGTGCCGCTCAAGAAGCGGCCCGAGAAGGAGCTGACGATCGCGACGATGCGGTACGTCATCGGCCGGCTCGTGAGGGCCGTGCGCGCCGACCACCCGTGGGCGTTCTGGAACGACGTCCGCGAGGTGGACCGCGAGAGCCGCCGGCTGGTCGCGCCGTATCCCTTCGGCGAGACGATCCCGACGGTCGGTGGGGCGCTGCTCACGTGGCGCAAGCAGCCCGTGGACGGCGTCGTCAGCGTGGCTCCGCGCGGGTGCGGACCGGCGCTGATCGCCGAAGCGCAGCTGCGGCGTGAGGCCGGTCTGCCCGCGCTGTTCATCTACAACGACGGCGACCCCATCGACGAGGCGCGCCTCGCCGGCTTCGCCTGGCGGCTGCACGCGCGTCCGGCGCGCCGCGCGGGGAGCGGCGCCCCGCGCCGTTGAGCGGCCGGGTCCCGGGCCGTCCTCATCTCCAGGAGGAGCAGTGGCCGAGCATCTGAAGAAGGCGACCCCGCCGGCGCCGGCGGACGAGCGGGCCGTGCGCGATACGGTGAGCGAGATCCTGCGGCGCGTGAAGGACGAGGGCCTCGCAGCCGTGCGCGACTACTCACGCCGCTTCGACGCCTGGGACCCGCCCTCGTTCAGGGTGGACCGGGCCGAGATCGAGGCGGCGCGAGACAAGCTCGCCCCGGCGGTCCTGGCCTCGCTGGAGTTCGCTCACGCCCAGGTGAAGCACTTCGCAGGGCTGCAGCGCGCCAGCATGCTGGAGTTCGAGGAGGAGACCCGCCCCGGCGTCTTCCTCGGCCAGAAGCACATCCCGGTCGGCAACGTCGGCGCCTACGTGCCCAGCGGCAAGTACCCCATGCTGATGAGCGCGCAGATGAGCATCCTCACGGCGAAGGTGGCCGGCGTGCCGCGCGTGGTCGGCTGCGCGCCGCCCTACGGCGGCGCCGGCATCTATCCCGAGGTGCTGTGGTCCATGCACCTCGCCGGGGCGGACGAGATCTGGGCCGTCGGGGGTGTGCAGGCGCTGGCCCTGCTCGCGTACGGCGTCGAGGGCCTGGAGCCGGTCGACCTCATCGCCGGGCCCGGCAACATGTACGTGGCCGAGGCCAAGCGCCAGCTCTTCGGCACGGTGGGGATCGACCTGCTCGCCGGGCCGACAGAGATCCTCGTCATCGCCGACGAGTCGGCCGACCCCGCGGTGGTCGCGGCCGACCTGCTGGGGCAGGCGGAGCACGGCCCCACGTCGCCGGCCGTGCTCGTCACCACCTCTCGACCGCTGGCCGAGGCCGTGCTCGCCGAGGTGGAGCGCCGGCTCCCGCTGTTGCCGTCGGCCGCAGTCATGCGCACGTCGTGGGGCCGGTTCGGCGAGGTCGTCGTGGCTGAGGACGGGGACGAGGCCGTGCGGCTGGCGGACCGGTTCGCGCCCGAGCACCTCGAGGTCCAGGCCGCCGACCCGGACTGGTACGGCCGCCGCCTGCGCAACTACGGCACGCTGTGCCTCGGCGAGGAGGCCACCATCGCCTTCAGCGACAAGGCCATCGGCACCAACCACACGCTGCCGACCGCCGGGGCCGCCCGCTACACCGGCGGCCTCTGGGTCGGCAAGTTCCTGAAGACGGTGACCTACCAGCGCTGCACGCGCGCCGGCGCGCTCGACATCGCCCCGCATGCCGGCCTGCTCAGCGATGCCGAGCTCATGCCCGGCCACGCCGAGACGGCCTACCTGCGCGTGCGCAAGTACGGCGGCTGAGGCGCGAGACGGGCGGGGCGGCTCTCCCGGCCGCCCCGCCCGTCTCGGTCTCGCGTCCGGAGGCCGTCGGCCCGCCGGCTGCCGGCTCAGGGCGAGGCCGGAGTCTCCCGTGTCGCGAGGACCGTCCCCTTGCCGCCGACCGCCCAGCCGTGTGAGGCGTCGACGAAGACCATGTCCCAGAGGTCGGCCACCGTGCCGGAGCCGGCGCTCTGCGGGCTCCAGGTGGCGCCGCCGTCGCGTGTCGCGAGGATGACCCCGGTCGTGTAGACCTGCTTCTTCTTGTTCCAGACGCCGCCGACCGCCCAGCCGTGGGTGGCGTCGGTGAACACGACGCTCAGCAGTCGCGCCCCGGTCCCGGACGCCTGCGGCGTCCAGGTCGTGCCCCCGTCGGTCGTCGACAGGATGGTGCCGTTGAAGCCTACGGCCCAGCCGTGGGTCGCGTCGGCGAACGAGATGTCGCAGAGGAACCTGCGCGTGCCGGAGGCCTGCTGCCTCCAGGTCGCGCCGGCGTCCGCGGTGGCGAGGATCGTCCCTTTGCCGCCCACCGCCCATCCGTTCGTGTCGTCGAAGAACCACACGCCCCACAGGCTGCCCACCGTCCCCACGCCCTGGCGGCTCCAGGTGGCTCCGCCGTCGCTGGTGGCGAAGACCGTGCCGACCGAGGCCTTGCCGTTCCAGCGGCTCCCCACGACCCAGCCGTGCGCCGGATCGGTGAACCAGAGGTTGTTGAAGTACGTGCCGGACGGCTCCAGCTGCGACGTCCAGGTCGCGCCGCCGTCGCTCGTCGCGAGGATGAGCCCGAGGTCCGTCCTGCCTCTGCCGGCGTGCTCGCCGCCGACCGCCCAGCCATGGGTGGTGTCGGCGAACGCGACGGTCGAGAGGCTCGCCTTGGCCCCGGGGCGCTGGGTGCTCCACGTCGCGCCCCCGTCGCCGGTGACGAGGATCATGCTGCCCTCGCCCACCGCCCAGCCGTGGTCCTCGTCGGCGAAGGAGACGCCGAACAGGTCCTTGCGCGTCCCCGAGACCTGCCGGGTCCACGTCACGCGTCCGGCGCTCGTCTCGGGGGCCGGCGTCGTGGTGGCTGCGCCGCCGCCCTTGCCCTCGCTCTCGTCCTTGTCGCCTCCCGACACGAGCATGAAGACGACGGCTCCGGCGATGACCGCCACCAGCACCACGGCGATGACGGCGATCAGCGTGCGCGAGCGCCCGCCGTCCGCGGCGGACGCGCCGCCCGCCACCCGTGGCGCCTGGGGGACCTGCGACTGGAGCGACTGGACCGGCGCCGGCGCCTGGGGGTACCCGCGGGGCGGCGGCGCCGGCTGGGGCGCCCGGGCCGGCGGCGGAGACGGCTGGGGTGTCCGGACCGGCGCGGTGGCCGGCTGAGGGCCTGTTCCGGGCCTCGGCGAAGGGGTGACGACGACCGTCGGCGGGACGGGCGCCGCTGCGGCGGGGCTCCCGCACGCCGGGCACCGCGCGGCGCCCGGCGGGAGGGCCGCGCCGCACGACGTGCACGCGGCGCCCAGCTCGGCGCCGCAGCGGGAGCAGCGGCGCGCCTCGTCTTCGTTGCCGCGGCCGCAGGCGGGGCACCTCTTGGGCATGGTTCCTCCGATGGGTCGACGTGCAGGCCCTCAGGACCTGCTATCGGCCGCTCCCGGCACGGTCATGAGCCGTGTGCACGCGGCCGGCGGCCTCAGGGCAGCCCGGCCGCGTCGTCGTCCGGTGTGCACGTGATGACCGGCTCCAGCCCGCCTTCAGCGGCGGAACCCTCCGGCGAGAGCCCTCCGCTCGCCCCGGCCTCGGCCTCTGCGACGAGCATCTCCTGCGGCTCACGCGTGCGGTGCGTCGCGTGCAGTGGGTCCTCGCGCAGGAAGAGCACGACCGCGAGCCCGGCGAGCTCCACGCCCGCGCCGAGCAGGAAGAGGTCGCCGAGGGCCGCGTCCAGGCTCTGCCGCACGGCCGGCCCGCCCGCCCCGGTCCCCCGGGCGTGCCGTATCATGCGGGCGTGAGAACCGCAGCCGGCAGGAGTCCGTGGCCCCGCCTCATCGGCGTGTTCGTCTTCGCGGTGGCGTTCGCGCTCGTCGAGGCGCTGGTCGTCGTCTACCTGCGCGACGTCTTCGGCCTCAAGCAGGCTCTGCAGTACACCCCCCGGGACTTCCACTTCCCGCGCGCCTATCTGCACCGCGAACAGGCGCGGGAGCTCGCCACCATGGTCATGCTGCTCGCCGTGGGCTTCGTGGCCGGCCGCACCTGGTGGCAGCGATTGGCCTACTGGCTGTTCGCGTTCGGGGTGTGGGACATCTTCTACTACCTGTGGTTGTGGATGTACCTGCGCTGGCCGTCGTCGCTCGGTGACCGTGACCTGCTCTTCCTCATCCCGCAGGAGTGGTGGGAGCCGGTGTGGATGCCGGTGCTGGCCTCGGGCGTGTTCATCGCCGTGGCCGTGCTGGTGCTCAGGTACTCGCGCCGAGTGTGAGACGCGCCGGCGGGGGGCGTGCCGTGCGTTCGGGCGCGTTGCCGCGCGTGGGACGGCTCACCCGTGGCCGGCGTCGGGAGGGACGTGCTGGCTTCGCCGCGGTATGGCTGCCACAGCGGCGCCCGCCGCCGGCCCGCAGGAGGTGCCCGGTGAAGCGCTCGTTGCTCGTGTCCGCGCGTGTCCGTGTTGCTGCTCGTCTGCCTCTCGCTCTTCGCGGCCGCCGTCGTCCAGGCCCAGGCGCTCACCTTCGCCTCGCGCGCGGCGTACCGGACGGGCTCGCAGGCGCGTGCGATCGCCGTGGGCGACGTCAACGCCGACGGCAAGCTCGATGTGCTCCAGACCAGTGAGGGCGCCGGCGTGATGTGCGTCCTCCTGCAGCGCTGGCGCGCGGTGCGCGCGGGCGCACCGCGGCCGACAGGCCGGCGCCGCTGTGGAACGTGACGGCCGCGGCGGCGTGCCCGCCGCCGGCCGGGACCGGAGTGCGGGGGCAGCCGGCCCGCTGTCCGGCAGAGGCATCGTCGTGACGCGGTTCCTCCGGCCCGCGACGGGGAAGGCTGCCGCCTGAGTGCCGAGTGCGAAGGAGGCAGGAATGGACAGTCGCTCACCGCGCCGTGTGGAGCGCGTCATCGAGCCGCAGCCCGTCATGGAGGGCGCCGGCGTGCGCCTGCGGCGCAGCATCGCCGGCGCGGCTCTCGACTACCTCGACCCGTTCCTCCTGCTCGATCACTTCCAGTCGGACGACCCCTCTGACTACCTCGCCGGTTTCCCCTGGCACCCGCACCGCGGCATCGAGACGGTCACTTACATGCTCGCCGGCGAAGTGGACCACCGCGACAGCATGGGCAACGCCGGCGCCATCGGCGCCGGCGACGTGCAGTGGATGACGGCCGGCGGCGGCATCATGCACGAGGAGATGCCGCGGCCCGGTGCCGACAGCAAGATGGGCGGCTTCCAGCTGTGGGTGAACCTGCCGGCATCGCTGAAGATGACGAAGCCGCGCTATCAGGACGTGCCGTCCGTGAGCATCCCCGAGGTGCGGCGCGACGACGGCACGATGGTGCGGGTGGTCGCCGGCCAGGTGGACGGGGTCACCGGCGCGGTCACCGAGATCCACGCCGAGCCCGAGTACCTGGACGTGTCGCTCCCCGCCGGGGTGCACTTCAGCCAGCCGGTGCCGCAGGGGCACGCCGCCTTCGCCTACGTGTTCGACGGCGAGGGCGCGTTCGGCGTGAGCGCCGACCTCGGCTACCGCGGCGAGCTCGACGGCGTGCTGCTCGCCGCCCCGCGCCTCGCGGTGTTCGGCGACGGCGACGAGGTGCGTGTGGAGGCCGGCGGCGGTCCGGTGCGCTTTCTGCTCGTGAGCGGGCGACCGCTCGGCGAGCCCATCGCCCGCTACGGACCGTTCGTCATGAACACCCGCGAGGAGCTGGAGCTCGCCCTTCGCGACCTCCGTAGCGACACGTTCGTGTGGCGTGACGACGCGGACTGGGCACGCCGGCGCCTGACCTGGTCGCCGGACACGTCCTCGCCCTGACGACCGGCGGCCGCGGACCCGTCGCCGGCGCGTTCCTCTGCTGAGCTCCGCCCGCCGGTGCGCTCGCTCGCGGGCCGCACACCTACGTCCGCAGGCGCAGCGTCGCCGCCACCGGCCAGTGGTCCGAGGGCAGGCCGGCCGCCGGGGCCGCCTTCACGATGCGCGCGTCGAGCACATCCCAGTGCGGCGTGACGAGCACGTAGTCGATACGGGTGCCGTCGGTGGCGCCGTCCCAGTGGTGGTGCGTGCCGGCGCCGGGCCCACGCTCGCCGGCGTGCGCCAGCGTGTCGCGCAGGCCGCCCGCGACCAGGGTCCTCACGGCCGGGTCGCCGGCCGTCGCGTTGAGGTCGCCGAGCACGATCCACGGCAGTCCCGGGTCGAGCCAGCTCAGCACGGCCCCGGCGCTGCGCAGCCGCGATGCCGCAGAGGCGCCGTCCCAATGTGTGTCGGCCACTCCGAAGCGCCGTCCGTCGCTGCGATCGGTGAAGCGGCAGAGTGTGACGATGCGTGTCGTGGGGTTGCCCCAGGTGCGCGAGCCGGGGGTGGCCGGCGTGTCCGAGAGCCAGCGGACCGTCCACGAGTCCAGGCGCAGGCGCGCCGGGCGGTAGAGCACGCTGCAGCGCTCGCCGCGCTCGCAGCCGTCGTCACGGCCGGCGCCGACCGCCTCGTGATCGCGCAGGTGGCGCGCAAGGTAGCGCTGCTGGAAGCCGTGGACCTCCTGCAGGCCGACGACCTCGGCGTGGGCGGCGTCGATGGTCGCGGCTGCGGCGCGGCGCCGGAAAGGCCAGGAGTGCAGGCCGTCCCAAGCCAAGCCGTGGCGCAGGTTGAAGCTGACCGCGACGAGGGCGGCGGCGCCGGCGCCCTCGTCGCGCCAGCTCACGGGAGCCGGACCGCCGTGAACCTCGCGCAGGCGAGGCGTGGGGCGGTGCTCCGCAGGCTCACCGGTCACTGGGGATACATGTCCGCCTTGGTGGCGGCGGCTTCGTAGCCGCGCGCCTGGTGATCCGGGTGCCGCTCGTGCCGTCTGCGCTCCTCGCGACCCTGCATCTCGCGGAGCTCGTTCGCCGTGGCCCTGCCGTAGTCGTTGCCGCCGCGTTCCACGTAGTCCTTGAACACGAGGAGGTCGTGGATCATGTCCTGCGCGACGATGTCCGGCGACGGCCGGCCGTCTCCGTCGGTCTCGAGGGCGAACTCTACGACGGTGCCGGTGCCGTGGCCCGGGGCGAACGTCACTGTGCCCGCCTGTACGGCATCGATGCAGAGCAGCTCGTCGCAGCTCAGGCGGTGCTGCCCGTGATGGACGGCTCTCACGAAGTGCGACCAGTCGGCTGCGGTCTTGGAGGGTGGCGCTGCGACCTCGATGCGGCGACGTAGCGTTGCCATCTGAGGTCCCCCTTCCTGCCGGTTCGGTGTACGAAGGGGAGGGTACCCGGGCGCGGAAGCGGCGGAAACGTCGCGTCCGGCTTCACAAGCGCTGGACACCGTACGCGGCGGGGGCGGCGGCTCCGCCCCCCCGCCGCGCAGGCATCCCGGGCCGCCCGCGGCCGCTGTCGCGCGGGTGAAGCCCCGCGCTCAGGCGGGACCTTGCCTGAGCTGCTCCGCGGCCTCTGCGAGCGCCTGCTTCAGCAGGGCCCTGTCCATCTCAACCTCCATCGAAGCGTGACGCCTGGCGCGCGAGAGTGCCGTCTCGACGTACGTCTGGAGTACGGCCTCACCGACGATCAGCAGTGCGGCCTGGCCCTCGTCGAGCAGGTCGCCGAGCTCCTTGACGTCCTTACGCGACACGCCCTTCCAGAAGTGCCCGATGAGGCCGGCGCCCACGCCGCCCACCGCCGCCGTGAGGGGGACGGAGGGCGGGAAGAGGATGCCCAGGGCGGCGCCGGCGGCGATGCCCGTCCACACGGCGTGCTGCGTGGGCTTCTCGTACTTCTCGACGTGGACCCAGCCGTGCTCGCTCTTCACCACCACCGCCGCGTCGTAGGTGCCGAGCTCGTGGTCGCGATGCAACTGCTTCACGTCGATGAAGTCGTCGCGCGCCGCCTCCTCGGTGTCGTAGACAGCCAGGAACAGGTACACGGGTTCGTCTGCCATGATGGCCTCCTGCGGGTGCGCGGCTAGACGGTTCAGCATGCCCAAGGGTTTCCAGCCGGAAACGCAGGCGCGGGCGCGTTTCGCCGCAGCCCTGCGGCCGGTAGTATGTGCACACCTGCCGCGCAGCGCGAGGGGGAGCAGTGGCGTCCACACAGAAGATCCGGACCAGCATCGGTGTGATCTCCGACACGCATGGGCACTTCGACCCGTACGTTTTGGAGCTGTTCGCCGGCGTCGACCACATCATCCACGCCGGCGACGTCATCGACACGGCCACGCTCGCCGCGCTCGAGGCGGTGGCGCCGGTCACCGTGGTGCCCGGTAACCTCGACACCGGCAAGCTGGCGCGCCTGCCGCGCGAGGTGGCCGGCACTGTCGGCGACGTGCTGTTCGCCGTGGGGCACAAGCGCAAGCGCCTGCTCAAGAAGCTCGCGACAGGCAAGATCGAGGGGCTCCCGGCCGTGCGCCAGCCGGATCTCGTCGTGTTCGGCCACGACCACATACCGTCGGCTGAGTGGGTGGACGGCACCCTCTACCTCAACCCCGGCACGGCGTCCTCGCCGCACGAGGAGGACGACGACCCCACCATCGCTGTGGTGACGGTCGAGCCGACCGGCCTGGGCGTCCGCTTCGTGCCGCTGGTGCGCTCCGAGGAGGCGCTCACCGGCTGACGGCGGCCCGAGGCCGGGACCGCCGCGCCTGCTGCGCTGCCCCGCCGGCCACCCCTCGCCGCCGGGAGGTTCTCGCGTGAAGTCGCACACCGTGTACAAGACGTTCCACGTTGCCGAGCGTCGTGCGTTCATCCGTATCACGGAGGACGTGCAGGCGGCAGTCGATGGGAGCGGTATTCGCGAGGGCATGGCGCTGGTCTCGGCCATGCACATCACCGCCGGCGTGTGGGTCAACGACGACGAGCCCGGCATCCAGGCCGACGTGCTGGAGTGGCTCGACAAGCTGGCGCCGCCGTCCTGGCAGGAGCCGGCCAACGACGTCGCCCGCGAGCTCCTGCCGGATCCAGGAGACTACCGGCATCATCGCGGCGGCTACGAGGACAACGGCGACGCCCACCTCAAGAACCTCCTCGTCCACCACCAGGTCATCGTGCCGGTCACCGCCGGCAGGCTCGACCTCGGCCCGTGGCAAGCGGTCTTCTACTGTGAGTTCGACGGGCGGCGCAGCAAGCGCCTCATCATCAAGGTGCTGGGCGCGTGACGCCGGGAGCGTGACGGCGGGAGTGTGACGGCGGCGGGGAGTGACGCGGCGAGAAGCCGGGCATCGTGAGGGCGAAGTGAGCCGGGACAGGGCTCGCGTGAACGCGGAGGGTGCAAGATGAGCGATAGAAGGACGGTCGTGGTCGTGAGCGACGACGACGTGGTGCGGGGCAGCTGGGGTGTCATGCTGGCGATCGGCATCGTGGCCATCATCTTCGGCGTCATCGTGCTGGCCAACATCTGGGGGAGCGTGCGCCTGGTGGCGATCCTCGCCGGCCTCTTCCTCGTCTTCGCCGGCGTCATGCAGTTCGTGAGCGTGCGCGGCCACCGGCGCAAGACCGGACGCATCATCTCCGGCGTCATCGCTCTGGCCATCGGCATAGGGCTCATCGTGTGGCCCGACACCTCGGTCAAGACGGTGGCCGTGCTCGTCGGCCTGGCCTTCCTTATCTGGGGCGTCGCCTGGGCGGTCGCCGCCCTGGTGGACCGCGGCGAGGGCTGGGGCGTCGCCCTCGGTTTCAGCATCGTGCTGGTGATCGTCGGCGCCGTTTTCATCGCCTGGCCCGGCCCGACGATCGCGATCATGATGGCGCTCGTCGGCCTCGCGGCCGTCGTGTTCGGCATCGCCTCGGTGGCCCAGGGGCTGGCCCTGCGGAAGGCGTAGCTCCGGCGTCTACGACCGCAGGAGCGCGAACAGCACGCAGGCCGCGACGGCGAGGGCGCCGATGAAGAGCACGACGCGTGTTGTGTACATGTGCCGCAAGCACGCCTCCGCTCAGACCATGTTGAAGCGTTCGCTGTAGATGCTCGGCCACGGGACGCCGGCCCGCCTCAACGAGTGCTCGACGGCGTCCATCATCGGCCCCGGACCGCAGATGAAGTACACGTAGCGTTCGCGCTCCGTGGGCAGCCACTTCTCCAGCAGGGCCGGGTCGATGCGGCCATGCTCGCCCTCCCAGCCGGGCGGCGGCTGGGATGCCACTTCCACCACGCGCAGGTCGAGACGGGTGCGAAGCTCCTGGATCCGCTCGCGGAACGTGAGCTCGTCCGGGCTGCGGGCGCCGTACACCAGTAGGTGCGGCCGCGGGTCCCGGCGGTCGGCAAGCGTGCGCAGCATGCTCATGATCGGCGTGATGCCGACGCCACCTGCGACGAAGACGCACCCGTCGCCCTCGTAGCGGTCCACGCTGAAGGCGCCGTGCGGGCCTTCCACGTAGGCGCTTGCGCCGGGCTCCAGCGACGCGACGCTCGCGCTGAAGTCGCCCGCGGCCTTGATGGTGAACGAGACGGTGTCTCGCTCCTCAGCGCTGGAGGAGAAAGAGAACGGGTGGTCCTCGATGGCGAACGGCGACCGCCCCAGCGTGAGCCACGCGAACTGACCGGGCAGGAAGCGCATTCCTGAGTGCCCCACCGGACGGAGCCTCAGCGTGGTGGACCTGCCCCGCTCGCGGATCACCTCCTCCACCATCCACGGGCGGTGGAGGAGGAGCAGGGGGACGACGATGCGCACGTAGACGAGCAGGGCGACGACCGCGATCACCATGGCGGCCCACAGAGCGCGCTTCCACGGGAGGTCGACGTACCAGCCGACGAGCTCGATGTGCACCAGCGCGCACGCGAGCGCGAGCACGGCGAGGACCCCGTGCAGCGTGCGCCAGCGCTCGTACGCAAGGCGGAGCCTGCGCCTGAGCAGGGAGCTGCCGACCAGGGCGAGAAGGGCGAGGGTGGCGACGAGCGCGAACCGGGCCCGCCAGGGAGCAGCCGTCATGTTGAGCAACCCGAGGGTGTCCGTCCTCGTGACGAAGAGGATCATCGGGTGCGCCAACGCCAGGCACAGGGCGAGGATCGAGATCTGTCTGTGGAAGCGGAGGACGATGTCGATGCCGTACGGTGCGGCCACGTGGCGAAAGCGGGCGGTGATGGCGAACTGGAGCCCCATCATCGCCAGCGCGACGAACCCCAGCGCCACCGAGAGCTCGGTCCAGAAGTCGCGGCCGGGATGCCCCCGGTAGAGGAAGGCAACGGCGAGGGGGCCGAGGGAGAGCCCGACGTACAGGGCCAGCCAGAAGGCACCGCCGAGAAGACGCCGCAGACGCGTGTCGTACGCTGCCATGAGGGTAGTGTACCCCCCGGTGCTCGGGTCTGCCGCTGTCGCAGAAGGCAGGGAAGAGGCGTCATGCAGCGAAAGCGGGACGCACGTGAGGTCGAAGGCCTTCTTCGGTGGTCGGCTCGCATGGGAGGTCCGCAGCGTGGCAGAGCTCCACGGCGGGGATGAGCCCCTGATCAGGGGTCTGCACTTGATCATCCGCATGGCCGTCCGCGCGCTCGCGGTCCTCATGACCGGGGTCATCGTCTTCGGGGTCGCAGACGTGGTGTATGTCCTGTACAAGCGGCTCATGGCCGAGCCGGCCTGGTTCCTTCAGATCAGCGACATCCTCTCGACCTTCGGGGCCTTCATGGCGGTCCTCATCGCCATCGAGATCTTCGTCAACATCGTGAGCTACCTGCGGGAAGATGTGATCCACGTGCGCATCGTCCTCGCCACGGCCCTCATGGCCATCGCCCGCAAGGTGATCATCCTCGACTACTCGACCACGTCGCCGCAGTACGTGTACGCGACGGCGGCGGTCGTCGCGGCCATGGCGGTCGCCTACTGGCTGGTCGTGCGGTACCGGCCGGCGAAGGACGCAGGGACCGACTGACGGGAGCATCGCGATGGCCGGCCATCACTCGCTGCGCTACGTCAAGAAGATGGTCGCCTGGAGCAGGTACTTCATCATCGTCGCCGTGGTCGCGATGTTCGCAGCCTTCGTCGCGCTCATGGTGTCGGTGGCGGTGGTCATGGTGAGCACCATCATCGACGCCGTCGCCGGCGGCCTGAGCCAGAAGGCGCTGGTGAGCGCCATGGTGCAGGAGGCCGACACGGCACTCCTGGCGACGGTGCTGTACGTGGTGGCGCTCGGCCTCTTCAGCCTGTTCGTCGACGACAGCATCCCGATGCCTCCCTGGTTGCGCATCGTCACGCTCTCAGACCTCAAGGAGCTTCTCGCCAGCGTCGTCATCGTGGTGCTGGCCGTGTTGTTCCTCGGTCTGGCGCTCACGTGGGACGGCAGCGACAACCTGCTGATCCCGGGATTGAGCATTGCTGCCGTCATCATCGCCCTGGCGGTGTTCCTGTGGGTGAGCAGCAAGGAACGCGGCCGTCCGCGCGCATCGGACGGCTCTGCCGCGGGCCATGGCGAGCCGCCTCCGGCGGATGGAGCGTGAGCGGTCTGCAGGCGAGGGCGCTGCCCGACTGACAGCGCCGCCGGCATTCACCTCCCCTGCAGGCGCTTGCGGATGTTCTTGTAGTGGCGCGACTGTCCGAGGTTCTGCACCACGAGGGCGACGACGGTGATGAGGTAGAGCTGGCCGACGACGGCCTCGCAGGCGGCCGTCATGCGCCCGACGCCGGCGGCGGCCGTGAGGTCACCGTAGCCCACCGTCGTCATGGTGATGAAGCTGAAGTACAGGTAGTCGATGGCGCCCGCCTTTTCCGGCGGCTGGACCTGTACGAAGAACGGCGTGTCCTGTGCCCACGCCGAGAACGTGTACACACTGGCGAACCACATGGCGATGAGCAGGTAGATGCACACGGCGCCGTAGAAGGTGTTGAAGCTCACGGTGATGTGCGTCAAGAGCCGGCGCGCTATGGCGATGGGTGCGACCACCACGAGCAGCACCGTGAGCGCGGCGCCGACGCCCTTGCCGGTCTCCTCGCTGCCGAGGACGACGGCGACCACGGCGATGGCTGTGACGATCGGGATGAGCGCGACCGCCCAGCGCAGCAGGGTGCGCTGCACGTGGGAGGCCCTGAGCGCCAGCCAGGTCGTGGCGGCCAGGAGCACGAGGGAGGCGACCCTGCCCCACTGGTGGTCGCCGGCGATGGCGGTGACGAAGTACGTGGTCACCAGGAGCAGCAGGACGAGGCCGAAGCTGTCGGTGAACTTGACGCGACTGTCTTCGCGCTCGTCCTGCCCCTCGATCTCGTCGAGCAGCGCCTCGAGCTTCTGGGCCTCCTGCGGCGTCACCTGCGCCTGAGCGGCGTCCGCGGCGGGGACTCCGTCGGCCGGTCCGGCAGCCGCTCCGCCCGAGCCCGCCGCCGCCCAGGCCGCGGCGGCCCGGCGGGCGTGCTCGGGGAGAGCCTCCGGTCCGGCCGGGGCCGGGGAGGCTGGGGGCTGGCTGGTGTCGTCGGCTCCGGTCATGGCCTCGGCGACACTGTATCCCAGGCGTGCCGCAGCGCAACTCAGAGCGGGCGCCGCTCCCTGGCAGGCGCCGGCCTCGGCGCAGGGCTGCGGGAGCGCACGCCGAAGCCCTGTGAGCTACACTCGGGCGGGCGACCACGAGGAGATCATGGAGTACCAGCGGTACACAGCGGGCCCGCGGCGCGACCGCAGCTACCGGCGGCGCCAGATGAGGCGCCGCCGTCTCACGGCGCTGGTGGTGGCCCTGCTGGTCGTCGCCGCCGTCGGCACCGCGGTCGTCCTGGTCACTCGCGGCGGCGGAAGCGGGGGGAGTGCCGCCGCCACACCCGACGGCGGGGGGGCCGCACCCTCGTCGTCGGCGGCCTCCGGAGGCGGCGAGACCGCCTCGCCGAAGCCCAAGCCCACCACGCCGCCGCCCAAGGTCTGGGAGCCGAGCGCCTCGAAGCCGGTGCGCGTGTGGGTGGGCGGCGACTCGCTCGGCGGCGAGCTGGGCTGGGGCCTCGGGCCGATGCTCGACAAGATCAAGGGCGTGAAGCCGATCCTCTTCTACAAGGAGTCCAGCGGCCTCTGCATCATCAGCTTCTACGACTGGCGCGACAAGATGGAGTCCGTCATGCGCAACGAGAAGCCGGATGCGGTGGTCCTGATGCTCGGAACCAACGACATCCAGCCCATCGAGCAGGACGGCAAGTGGATCGCTCACAGCGACCCGGACTGGATGCGCGTCTACCAGAAGCGGGTCACCGACGTGACGAAGACGGCCATGAAGGGCGGCGCCCGCCGCGTGTACTGGGTCGGCATGCCCATCATGTTGAAGAGTTCCAGCAACTCCTACATGAAGTCGGTCAACAAGGCCATCCAGCGGGCCGTGGCCGGCATCCCCGGGGCCCGGTACGTCGATTCATGGGAGCTCTTCGTGGACGAGGACGGCAAGTACGTGCCGTCGCTGCGCCTCGCCGACGGGTTCCACTTCAGCGGCGAAGGACAGAAGCTCATCAGCAAGGCCGTGCTCAAGGCGTTCAAGAAGGACTGGCTGCCCGGTGGCGCGCCGGAGCCGCAGGCCGAGGTCAGTCCGTCGCCGGAGGCCTCGCCGATCTGAGCGCCGGCCGCGCCGCCGGCCGGCACGTCTGTCGCCACTCGCGGCTGCGCCGCCGCGTGTTCGGGGTGTCCTCTGCCGGGCGGCCGCGTCGGGGTGGTCCCCGCCCCGCCCCAGCGCCCATAATGAAGGCGTGATGCAGCCGCTTCTCGCCACACTCCCGCTCGGCCTGCTCGACGCCGCCAAGCGGCCCCTCTTCTTCCTGCTTCTGGCGTTCATCTTCACGTTCGCGGTCGTGCGCATCAACACGCGCAGGGTGCGCCGCCACGGGGGCGCGGGGACGGGTGCCGGCAGCATCGTCACGCCCGGCGGCCTGCACATCCACCACTCGGTGTTCGGCATCATCACCATGGTGGTGGCCGGCATCCTCGAGTTCGCCCTGCAGCCGCACGAGCCGTATCTGGAGATCGTAGCCTGCGCCTTCGGCGCAGGAGCGGCCCTCACCCTGGATGAGTTCGCCCTCATCCTGCACCTCGAGGACGTCTACTGGACCGGCGAGGGCCGCACCTCCATCGACGCGGTCATCCTGGGGCTCACCTTCATGATCCTCCTGCTCACCGGACTGGTGCCCGGAGGCCTCACCGACCTCGGCGACTACCTCACCCTGTCGCGCTGGGCCGCCTTCGCGGTCGTCCTGTGCAGCGCGGTCTTCGTGATTACCTGCTACCTCAAGGGCAAGCTGTTCACGGGGACCGTGGGCATCTTCATCCCGCCCATCGCGCTCATCGGCGCGGTGCGTCTCGCCAGGCCGGCCTCGCCGTGGGCGCACCTTCGCTACGCGGGTCGTCCCATCAAGATGGAGCGCGCCCGGCGGCGGGACCAGGCCTTCAGCCGCCGCTGGCTGGCGCGCAAGCACTACGTGTGGGACCTGATCGGCGGCCGGCCACACCTGCACCTGCCGCACCGGCACGCGCCCGCGCGCGGGCCGGTGCCGGAGGCGGCCGAAGCGGGCGCGGCTCCGCAGGAGCCGGGGGCGCGCCCCGAGCCCGGGGCCGCGCCGGTGCCGCGCTGAGGCCGCTCCCTTCGCGGCACCCGGACGAACGCCGGTTGGCAGGGTGTCGTCCCTCCCCCTAGACTGACGCCCGGACGCGCATGCTCTTCCCCACCATCACATTCGCGGTCTTCTTCCTGCTGGTCTTCGTCGGGAGTTGGCTGCTCATGCCCAGACCGCGGCTGTGGAAGCCGTTCATCCTCATCGCCAGCTGCGTGTTCTACGGCTGGTGGGAGTGGCGCTTCGTCCTGCTCCTCGTCGTGAGCGCGGTGGCCAACCAGCTGTTCGCCGCCGCGATCCAGGGCGCCCGCACGCGAAGCGCGAGGAAATGGCTGCTGGCCGGGGCCGTGGCCGCCAACCTCGGCGTGCTCGGCTGGTTCAAGTACTACGGCTTCTTCGTGACCTCGGTGGTCAACTTCCTCGGTGCCTTCGGCCTCAACGCCGACCTGCCGCTGCTGCGCATCGTGCTGCCCATCGGCATCTCGTTCCTCACGTTCCGCGTGCTCAGCTACGTGATCGACGTGTACCGCGGCTCGCTGCGCACCGCCTCCATGCTCGACTTCGGCGTGTACGTGTCCTTCTTCCCGTACACGCTCGCCGGGCCGATCGCGCGCGCCTCGGAGTTCCTGCCCCAGCTCAGAGCTCCACGCGATCCGCGCCGTGTCGACACCTCTCGCGCGTTCTTCCTCATCTTCGCCGGCCTCGCGAAGAAGATGCTGCTCGCCGACTACCTGGCCACGCATATCGTCAACGGCGTGTTCACGACGCCCGGCCAGTACACCTCGCTGGAGACGCTCGTCGGCATCATCGGCTACGCCGTGCAGATCTACTGCGACTTCAGCGCCTACGCCGACATCGCCATCGGCATCTCGCTGCTGCTCGGCTTCGAGCTGCCCGACAACTTCGAGGCGCCGTACACCGCCGTCTCCGTGCAGGACTTCTGGCGCCGTTGGCACATGACCCTGTCGCGCTGGCTGCGCGACTACCTGTACATCCCGCTCGGCGGCAGCCGCAAAGGCCAGGTGCGCACCTACGTGAACCTGATGCTCACGATGGTGCTCGGCGGGCTCTGGCACGGCGCGGGCTGGACCTTCATCTTCTGGGGCTTCCTGTTCGGCGGTGCGCTCGTGATCGAGCACCGTCGTCTCGACGTGCGCAGGGCGCGGGCGGCGCGGCGCCGGCGGACCGCCGCCGGCGCCGGCGGCCGCGCCATGTCCGAGTACGGCCCGTCCGGCGCGGTCGCGGGCGATCGCGGCGCGTTCGAGCTGGACCGCAGCGCCCGCGCCCTGGCCGCGATGGGCGGCGGGCCGGCGTTCAGGGCGCCCGCCGCGGGGGTGACGCCGCCGGGCGCCACGGCCGTGATCGCGGCGCCGGGGCCGGCCACGACGGCGCCGCCGCAGCCACTGCAGTACGACAGGCGCCCCTGGGGCGGCGGCTGGCTGCCGCGGATCGGCGTGTTCGCCTTCGTGACCTTCGCCTGGGTCTTCTTCCGTTCGCCGACGTTCGGTGCCGCGCTCTCGGTGCTGGCGCAGCTCTTCCGCGGCTGGGGCGGCGTGGGCGCGGCCGTCACGCCGGCCGTTCTGCTCGTCATCATCGTCGGCATCGGTGTGCAGTACGTGCCGAGGACGTTCTACCAGCGACTCCAGGCCGGCTTCTCCGTCCTGAACCCCGTGGTTCAGGGCCTCGTCCTCGCCATCGGCTTCATGCTGCTCGACGTCCTCGGCCCCACCGGCCCCGCCAGCTTCCTCTACTTCAAGTTCTGATGAGCGACCCCAGCGACAAGCTCCCGTTCGGCCGCCGCCGGCGCACCGCGGCCAGCGCCCTCGTGGTCGTCCTCATCGCGTTCGGCGTCGGCGTGCTGCTCAATGCCCCGGCGATGAAGAAGACCGCCCTGGAGCTGCCCTACGGCGGCGCCCGAAGCGTCCGTCTGGCGCTCGTGAGCCCTGCCGCCGCCGTCAGCCACTGGCTGTTCCTGGACCGCCCGGCGCGCTACGCATCGTCGCTGCTCGGCAGGCCAGACCCCGGGCCGGAGCCGGTGCAGGTGGTCGTTGTGCCCACGCCGACCCCCGAGCCGTCGGCCGTCACCAAGGGTGACAAGGGCGACAAGGGCCAGAACGATGGCGGCCAGACCCCTGTCGCCGAGCGCCCCCTGCCCAGGCCCTACGCCGGCCACCCCATGCACCTCTACATCGCCGGCGACTCCATGGCCGGCATCCCCGGCATGGCCCTGGTCAACATGGCCAAAGACACGAAGCTCATCAAGCCACTGCTGGACTACCGCATCTCGACCGGGCTGGTGCGGCCCGACTTCTTCAACTGGCCGCTGCAGCTCCAGGAGCAGATGAAGTCGTTCGACCCGGGCGCCGTCGTGGTCATGTGGGGCGCCAACGACAACCAGGGCCTCGAGACCTCTTCCGGCAAGGTCCACCAGTTCGGCAGCGACGGCTGGAAGAAGGAGTATCGCAAGCGCATCGAGGACGTCATCGCGATCCTCTTCGCCGGCGGCGTGCGACGCATCTACTGGGTGGGCCAGCCCGTGATGCCCGACGCGACCTACGATCGCCAGATCCGCCTCATGAACGACCTCTTCGAGAGCGCCGCCGCGCGCCACGACGGGGTGACCTACGTCGATGCGTACCAGCTCTTCAGCAACGCGAACGGCGGCTACACGCAGTACCTTGAGGACGACAACGGCGAGACCCAGCAGGTCCGTGAGGCCGACGGTGAGCACCTGACCTACGCCGGCGGCCAGCGGCTGGCGAAGGCGGTCATGGCCGCCATCAAGGCCGACTGGCTGACGCAGGCGAAGAAGGACGGGTCCGGCGATGCCGGCGCAGGGACGCCGGCCTCGCCGTCGGCGAAGGCCTCGCCGGCCCGGAGCGCCACGCCTGCTCCCTGATCTCTCGCACGACCCGTGCGCAGCCGCCCCGGTGCGACGCCTGTGTGCTCGCGGTGCGTCCGCACTCACGGTTCGCTGCAGAATACAACGAAGCTTGAGTGCCCGACGAGGGTGACGGTCATCCGGCGCCGGACCTCCCGGTCGCGGCGTCCGGCGGTGGACGCCGTGTGGCAGGCGAGGCGGGCGGCTGTAGTAGCATCCGGCCATGCTCTTCCCGACCATCACCTTCGCTCTTTTCTTCCTCGTCGTCTACGCGCTGAGCTGGTTGCTCATGCCGCGCTTCCGCCTGTGGAAGTGGTTCATCATCGCGGCCGGCTACGTGTTCTTCGGCTGGTGGGACTGGCGCTTCGTGCTGCTGCTGGTCTTCGCGACCGTCGTGAACCAGGTGCTGGCGGTGCAGATCTGGCGGGCGCGCGGCCGGCGGGGCGGCGCATCCGCCGCGAAGCGCTGGCTCACCCTGTCTGTGGTCGCGAACCTCGGCTTGCTCGGCTACTTCAAGTACGTCGATTTCTTCGCCGTGAACCTCGACCACCTGCTGAGCAGCATCGGCCTTGGGGCTCCGTTGCCACTGCTGCGTGTCCTGCTGCCGGTCGGCATCTCGTTCCTCGTGTTCCGCGTCCTCACGTACACCATCGACGTCTACCGCGGCCAGCTGGCGCCTGCGTCCACGCTCGACTTCGGCGTGTACGTGGCCTTCTTCCCGTACCTGCTCGCGGGCCCCATCGCCAGAGCCCGCGACTTCCTGCCGCAGCTCGCCTCGCCGCGCGATCCGCACAGCGTCGACGCCGGCCGCGCCTTCGTCCTCATCCTCGGCGGCCTCGCCAAGAAGCTGTGGATCGCCGACTACCTCTCCACGCACATCGTCAACGGCGTCTTCCTCTCGCCGCAGTCGTACTCCGCCTGGGAGACCGCCTGGGCCATCGCCGCCTACTCGGTGCAGATCTACTGCGACTTCAGCGCCTACAGCGACATCGCCATCGGTGTCTCGCTGCTGCTGGGCTTCGAGCTGCCGGAGAACTTCAACGCGCCGTACACGGCGCGCAGCATCCAGGATTTCTGGCGCCGCTGGCACATCACCCTGTCGAGCTGGCTGCGCGACTACCTGTACATCCCGCTCGGGGGGAACCGCAAGGGCCGCGGCCGCACCTACGTGAACCTCATCGTGACGATGCTGCTCGGCGGCCTGTGGCACGGGGCGGGGTGGAGCTTCATCCTCTGGGGCGGTATGCACGGCGTCGGTATGGCGCTGGAGCGGGCCAGCGCCGAGACGCGGCGGCGGCGCGGACTCCCGGATCCGGGGCGCGCGCCCGGTGCACGGGCCCTGCAGCGCGCCGGCGTGTTCGCCTTCGTGACCTTCGCCTGGGTGTTCTTCCGCGCCGACTCGATCGGCGCCGCGTTCTCCGTGCTGTGGCGGCTCATCGCGGGGTTGGGCAGCAGCGGCTCGGCCGTCACCTGGCCGGTGGTGGGCCTCGTGGTGCTGGGCATAGCCATCCAGTACGTGCCGCGCGGGTTCATCGAGCGCCTCGAGGGCGGGCTCTCGCGGATCGGCTGGGCCGGCCAGGCGGCCGTCCTCGCCGTGGGCCTCTTCCTGATCGACACGCTGGGGCCCCAGGGCGCGGCCGAGTTCCTCTACTTCAACTTCTGAGCGACCTTTCGGGAGACCGATGACGGAAGAGCGGGACAGCGGGGGCCGGGACAAGAGGCCGTTCCCGGACGGGGACGACGAGGACCTGTTCGTGTGGGGCGAGCTGCGGCCGCCGGCGCGGCCGGCGTGGGAAGGGCCGGCGCGGTCGGCACGCGGGAGGCCGGACCCCCGGCGGCCCGCTTCGCCGCCCGCCGGTCCGGGGGCACGATCCGACGAGCGCGAGACCGGCGGCTTCGAGGTGCCGACCGGCGTCGGGCGCCCGGCGGACGTGCGCCGCGACACGCGGTACGGGGCGAACGACGAGTGGCAGGAGTGGCTCGACCCGGGCGAGGGCGCCCAGGCCCGGCGGCCGGTGCCCGGGGAGGGGCCCGGCGGCCCGTTCGGCCCTGACGCGCTCGGGCCGCAGCCCGGGCGCGCGCGCTCGCGGCCGCGCCGCCGCCGGGCGTCCGCGGGAGCGGTGCTGGCCGCCATGCTGCTCGGCTTCTGCTTCGCCGGCCTGCTCGATGCCACCACGATCCAGAAGCGCGTGGAGGGCCAGCCGCTCGGCTCTTTGCGCAGCCTGCAGATCGCACTGCTCAAGCCCGTCGTGGCCGTGGGCGGCTGGCTTCAGCTCGACCGTCCGGCCGAGGCCCTCAACGCCGCCCTCGGTCGCGGGCAGGAGAAGCACCACACGCTCGCCGAGGCGACGAAGCAGAAGAAGTCCCACTGGCCGCGCCAGATCACCGCGGCCAGGCCCCTGCGCCTGTGGATCATCGGCGACTCCATGGCCCAGGTGTTCGGCTCCTCGCTCAGGAACCTCGCCGAGGACACCGGCCTCATCAAGGCCAAGATGGAGTACAAGGTCTCCAGCGGCCTCAGCCGCCCCGACTTCTACGACTGGCCCCAGCACATGATCGACCAGATCGTGGACTGGAACCCCGACGCCACCGCCGTGCTCTTCGGGGCCAACGACGGCCAGAACTTCTACAGCCACGGCAAGGTGCTCAAGGTCGGGACGAAGGCATGGCAGGAGAAGTACGCGAAACGCGTCGGCAAGGCCATGGACATCCTCACGAAGGGCGGCCGGCGCGCCTACTGGGTCGGCAACCCGATCATGCGCAACTCCGTGTACCGCGACAAGACGGCGATGGTCAACAGGATCTACGCGGCCGAGGCGAAGAAGCACCCCGGCGTGCAGTTCATCTCCACCTGGATGCTGTTCAGCGGCGACGGCGGCGGCTACGCCGAGGCGCTGAAGGACGGCGGCGACGTGGTCATCATGCGTGCCCCCGACGGCGTCCACCTCACGCGCGCCGGCGGCGACCGCATGGCACAGGTCGTGCTGGACGTGATCGAGCAGGACTGGGGTATCCCGCAGCAGCCGTGAAACGGGTGGCCGCAGCCGCCGGGCCGCTACCAGTCGCGCACCTCGCCCGTCTCCGTGACCCAGTCGCGGGTCAGGAACAGCCAGAAGGCGAGGCCGGCGAAGCGTCCGTACCGGCCGAAGCGGCGGCGCACCGTGGCGTCGGGGACGAGCCTACCGGGCGGTCTGCCCGTGAGGCGCGCATACTTCGGCCGTGTCCAGGAGTCGAAGACCAGGAGCGAGTGGCGGCCGAGCAGCATCATGACGTGCGCGGCCGCGTAGGGCCCCACTCCGGGGAGCGCCAGCAGCCGCCGCTCGACCTCGTCGTCCGGCAGGTCCGCCGGTGCTGCCTCGAAGAGCGTCTCGAGGTCGACTTCGCCTCCGGCGACGGAGGCTGCCAGCGAGCGCAGGCGCGGCCCGCGGTACCCCGCCCGTGCCACCTCGCGGTAGAAGCTCTCGGGTGCGGCCGCCATGGCGGCCGGGGTCGGGAAGGCGCGCCCGGCCGCCGCGTCCGCGGGCGCGCCCGGAGCGGGCTCGCCCAGCTCGCGCACCAGGGCGCCGACCATGCGCTCGGTCGCCGACCAGGCGCAGTTGGTCGTGCACACGGTCTTGACCACGTCCTCGAAGACGCTCGGACCGCGCAGCATGCGTCCGGCGCCGGCGCAGCTCCAGGCGAGCGCCGGGTCGCCTGCAGCCTGAGCGTAGAAGCCGTCGAGGTCGTCGTCCAGGCAGAGCATGCGGCGCAGCGACCGCACCAGGCCGGCGGCCGCGCGGGGGCTGGGAGGCGGTCCGCCATCGGCGGTCCGCAGCCGCACACAGGGGTCTGCGGTCTTCTTCACCCGGCCCTCTGGGTGCCGGGCAGGGGCCGCCACCCGCACCGTGCGCGGGCCGCCGATGGCGCGCAGCGTGACCGTCAGCCTCAGGCCGTCGGCGTCCACGACGGCCGGCGGCAGCGAGGCGACGCCGTGGGACAGGAGTGTGCGGCGTAGGTCCACCGGCTCCCCGCACGGCCCGCGCAGCGGCAGTTCGGCGAAGGCGCTCATCCGGCGGCGATCAGAGCCACGCCGGTGAGGGCGGCTGCGACGCCGGCGAGCTGGTGCCTGGCGATGCGCTCGCGCAGCGCCACGAAGGCCAGCAGCACGGTCACCACGGGGTAGACCGAGCCGAGCACGGCCACCAGGCTCAGGTAGCCCTGCGTGGTCGCCAGGGAGAAGAGGCCGTTCGCGGAGGTGTCGAGGATGCCCACGGCGACGACGTAGGGCACGGCCGCGCGCGTCATGCTGACCCGCGGCCGCAGCGCGAGCAGAAGCATCGCAAAGAGCGTGGCCGACGAGATCCGTCCGCCCAGCATGGCCCACAGCGGGTCGTGCTTCGCGGTCGCGTCGTAGCCCAGCAGTACGAGGCCGATACAGAGTGCCGCCAGCAGCGCGAGCCCGACGGCGAGGCGCTGGTCGCGGCGCGCCGACCGGGCCGGCGCCGCGCCGCTTGAGTTGTGGCGAAGGGCGCTGGGCTCGACCGCGGGCTCGCTGGGCAGGGCGGCGACGCCGATGGTCTCGCCGGCGCGCTCGGGCTCGACGGCGGCGAGCACCACGCCGGCCGCCGCCAGGGCGACCCCCAGCAGCTGCAGCGCCGCCGGGCGTTCCCCCTGGATGATACCGGCCGCGAACGGGACGAGCCCGCTCGTGGCGCTGATGGGCGCGACGATGCTCATCGTGCCTATGGCAAGGGCGCGGTAGAACGAGGAGATGGCGACGACGCTGGCCACGCCGCCGAGCAGGACCGGCCAGACGACGGCCAGCCCGGGCCAGGGACGGCCGGCCGCCAGGGTGACCCCGGCGGCCCCCGCCAGCCCTACCGCCTGGCTGCCGACGACCACCGCCCACAGGCTGGCGCGGCGCGTGGTGAGGCCGCCCAGAAAGTCGCCGGATCCCCAGCACAGGGAGGCGCCGAGGGCGAGGGCGATGGCCAGCATGGCCTGAGGCTATCACGCGCGGTGGTAGGCTTTGCCGGCGCCGAGGCCCGGCGCAGCCGTCCATGACCGAGCCCATCGACATCCCCGAGAGCGACGCAGAGTTGCT
>Ga0172371_10000632_pt1 | contig 55354 bp, 47 predicted proteins | sample Lak12m_FD_114543 | JGI IMG/M metagenome (GOLD analysis project Ga0172371, IMG submission 114543) | Freshwater microbial communities from Kabuno Bay, South-Kivu, Congo - kab_022012_12m | ecosystem: Environmental > Aquatic > Freshwater > Lake | place: Democratic Republic of the Congo: South-Kivu... | reverse complement strand
GTAAAGTGCTGGCAGCCTGTCAGGGGGGATGCCCCAAGCATCGTTTTGCAATGACGTATCACAAGCAACCTGGGCTTCAGTATCTCTGCTCTGGATATAAGAAATTTTTTCACCATATCGGGAAATACCTTCATGCCATGACACAATTGCTGGGAAACGGACTGCCTGTTTCCCTTGTCATGGATGCCTGCAAGGGACCATTGGCGATCCGAATCGATACGGAGTGATTGGAGGACCAGGCGTCCCTGGCGAATTGCCAGTCCGGCCCCATGATCGGCCCGGAATTCTCATTTTAAGGGCCGCAGGTTCTTCCCGGGTCCGATCCCAGGGCGGCATGTGATATAGACTCGGTTGCTGAGCGACGGAATGTGGACGGAGGCGAAGGGAGATGCAGAGGATTTGCAGGGTGAGACGATGCAAACGCGCTCCGGGACGGGTGCGTGGGCGATTCCTGGGGTGTATGTGGGCAGTCTTAATGCTCTCCGGCGTATTCGGATGCGCCCACTATCCCGTCAACTTGCCCGTGAATCACATTGACCCTGAGTCGGGATACAGGGCGAAGAACCTTGTAACCCATCAAAACGAAGACCAATTCCTCCTCCTGTTGAGCTTTTCAGGAGGGGGAACCCGCGCTGCGGCCTTCTCCTACGGCGTGCTCGAGGCCTTTCGCGACACGGAGGTCTCCATCCGCGGGCGAGAAAGACGTTTGCTGGACGAAATCGACTGGATCTCCGGGGTTTCCGGGGGGAGCTTCACCGCCGCGTACTACGGCCTGTTCCGGGACCGCACCTTCGAGGATTTCGAGTCCCGGTTCCTGAAAAAAGACATCGAATGGGAACTCGCCAAGGCCGTCTTCTTCAACCCCGTCAATTGGGTGAAGCTTTTTTCAGCCTTTTACGACCGGAGCGACCTTGCGGCCGAATACTACGACGAACACGTATTTGAGGGAAAAACCTTTAGCGACCTCCTCGCCCGAAAGGAGCCGATGATCGTCATCAACGCCACGGACATGGTCCACGGGACCCGCGTTTCCTTCAACCAGGACGGCTTCGACCTGATCTGTTCGGACCTTTCCGCATTCCCCGTGGCGAGGGCCTGCGCCGCCTCTTCTGCGGTTCCCATGGTGCTGACCCCCGTCACCCTTCGCAACTATGCGGGTCAGTGCGGGTTCCAGATCCCCAAGGTGCTCGAGGAGGCCATGAAACCCCCCAGGGACATCTCCACCCGCCGCCTCGAAGTTGCCGATAACGTACTGCCCTTCCTGGACTCCCAGAGGAAGCCCTACATCCACCTGGTGGACGGCGGCGTAGCCGATAACCTGGGCCTGAGGGCAGCGCTGGAGCGGGTCACCATCATGGGGAGCCCCTGGCTCACCCTGAAAAACGCAGGGATGGAAAATGTCCACAAGATCGTCTTCGTGCTGGTCAATGCCGAGACGGAGGTCAACGACATATGGGACCGCTCCGAGATCGTTCCTCCCTTTGTCGCGATGCTTGAGTCCTACTCTTCCATAGCCATCGAGAGGTACAATATGGATACGGTGGCCCTCCTCGCGGAGAGTTTTCCCCGCTGGGCCGACGAGATCCGCAAGGGCCGATGCGGATCCAACCCCATCTCCACGGAGCCGGGCGCCTGCGGGGATATTCAATTCTACCTGATCCAGGTCAAATTCGACGCCCTGGACGACGAGGCGGAACGGACCTTCCTGAAGCGACTTCCCACGTCCTTCGTGCTCAAGCCTGAGGAGGTGGACCAACTGCGCGACGCGGCCCGGCGCATCCTGTCAAATTCCAAGGAATTCCAGAGGCTGATTCGTGAACTCAACTAAGTAGGGCTGACCCGTGACCAAGGCTCAACAGCATTTTGTCTCATATCTTGCCACACGACCGAATAGGGTATTTTCCAACTGCTTGCGCGCCAAGCACATTTTGAAAGGAGGGAAAGAAATGAAGAGCTACGGGGAGCGGATCCTTGTCCTGGCGATGACGGCCGCCATGGCGCTGGGGACGGTTTGCCCTGTCCCGGCACAGGACAAACCTGCGGACAACATGCAGATCCTGATCGAGAAACTGCGGGCGGACAAGAAGATGCTGGTGGCCGCCAACTTGGAACTCACGGAATCCGAGGCCAGGGCCTTCTGGCCCGTGTATCAGAAATACCAGGACGAGCTGTTCCTGCTGCGGGCCCGTACCGGCAAACTGCTCAAGGACTACGCGGAGGCGATCAAGAACATGACCGACGAGAAGGCAAGGGAACTGCTGGATGAATCCATGACCATCGATTCCCTCGGCCAGAAACTCCGGGAAATGTTTCTCCCGGAATTCCGAAAGGTCCTGCCGGAGAAGAAGGTGACCCGGTACTATCAGATCGAGCGCAAGATTCAGGCCGCCCTCTACTATGAGCTGGCCAGAGAGATCCCACTCGTCCAGTGAGGCTCCTTCCCGTCTGGTCTCTTTCTGGATTCGGACTCGGATTCCGCTCTGCGGGGCGTGGCCGGGATGGCGGGGTACGGGATAGGGTTTCAGAGGGGCTTTGAGGCCTCATCCATCTGAAAGGAAAAACCGTATTTTTGACTCACTACGAGTTTATCTTGGGAGGAAATATGAAAACATATACATGGTTGTTGGTCCTTTTCATCGGGATTGTGCTGGGCGTGACGCCGGTGGTTCGCGAAGGCACAGCGGCTGCGGAAAGCGCGGCAGAGATCGATTACCAGGTCGATGCGGCATTGCAGGATCTGTCCGCCAAATACCCCTGGTCCGTGGAGATGGCCCGGCAGGCGAAGGGGGTCCTTGTGTTTCCGAGCATCGTCAAGGGCGGGTTCTTCGTGGGGGGGCAGTATGGCGAGGGAGCTCTCCGAAAGCGGTCCAAGACCGTAGCCTATTACAATACGGTCTCGCTCTCCTACGGATTTCAGTTTGGTATCCAGCAGTACGGCTATGCCATGTTCTTCATGAACGAGGCGTCTCTCCAGTATCTGGACAAGAGCGACGGCTGGGAGATCGGGGTGGGCCCCAGCATTGTCGTCATGGACGAGGGAATGGCCCGCTCGTTTACGACCACCACGGAACTGGCCGACATCTACGCCTTCTTTTTCGATCAGACGGGGCTGATGGGGGGTCTCGGCCTGCAGGGCACCAAAATCACGAGAATAGATAAATGATCTTTCGGGAGGATGCATATCGACGCCGATCGGGTGGTGTGGAATACCCTTATCGCGATGTGAATTTTTATCCTGCGGTATTTCTCAAGGACATCAGATGGGCTGTCTAACGGCCAAACCGAAATAAGGAGGGACGCATGTTGAAGCCAGGAAAACGCGTTTGCAGCGGTACAGGTTTTATTGCGGCGGCATTGATGTTAACGCTGTTCTTTGCTGCTGTTCCGTCGGTTTTGGCCGGTGGCATAATTGCCTATGAGATCGGAACGCAGGATGTGGGGCTGGCCTCGGCGGGGTACAACGTGCGAGCCCAGGACGCCGCCACCGTTTTTACCAACCCGGCCGGAATGACTCGACTGGACGGCGCTCAGCTTCTGGCGGGTGGCCAGCTTGATTTGTGCAATCTGGAATTTTCCCCTGGCGCCCGCACGTCACCGGGGCTGGGCAGTGACGACGGAGGCAAGCCATTCGGCTCGGATGGATTGTTTTTTGGCGGAGGCGGGTTTTTCAGTTATAGCGTTTCATCCGATTTGAAGCTGGGGCTCGCCATGACCGGGAATTTCGGCTTTCCCCTGCAATACAACAATGACTGGGTCGGCAGGTATTACGTCCAGGAGGGTACACTGGTCGGCCTTTCTCTTGTTCCCGCCATTGCCTATCGGGTAACGCCGCAGCTGTCACTGGGAGGCAGCGTTACGGCCATGTACGGGATTTACCGAAATCAGGTGGCCATCAACAACGTGGATCCCAGATATGGCGATGGCCAGCTTAAAATGGATGACAACACCTGGGGGTGGGGGGTGAACCTGGGACTGCTTTACGAATTCACGAAAGACACACGGATTGGGTTCACCTGGAACTCTCAGGTGAACCTTGATTTCGGGTCGAAACCGGAGTTCTCGAACCTGGCGCCGGGCCTTGAGGCACTGTTGAACCGGGGCGGGCTTGAAAACGCAACCATCAATGTGGGCATCAATGTTCCCCAGCAGGTAATGGGGAGCGTTTTTTCCCAGGTCAGTGATCGCTGGGCCGTATTGGGCAGCATCGGACGGCAGCAATGGTCAAGATTCGGGCAGGTGATGCTCGGAATTGAGGATACCCTCAATCCAACCAACCTGACCCAGGAGCTTGATTTCAAGGACACCTGGCATTTTGCCGCAGGGGCACAATATCGCATCGCTGATCCGTGGTTGCTCAATTTCGGTATCGCCTATGACACGGATATGCAGGACGGATCCAAGGTCTCGCCGATGCTGCCGGCCAATTCAGCATGGCGGTTCGGTCTAGGCGCAGAGAACCAGGTGAGCAAAACCTTCAAATGGGGCATCGCTGCCGAGTATTTGTATGGCGGAACGCTCGATACGAACCTTCTGAGCACACGCCCGGTGGAGGCAGGCCAGAGAGGAGATCTGGTTGGGTCTTACGACAACATTGGGACGCTGTTCTTTAGCGTGTACTTTAATTGGACGTTCTAACCCCCTTTTTTTTATCCTGAGCAGCGTTATACGAGAGATTTAGCACCGCCGGTAAAAGATCTTTCGATGTAAATACAACTGCATGCATATACGAACCGCCTCCCGCGAACCATCTCCGGCCTCTTTTTGGTCTTGTGGGATAGTGGGATGTGGGATGGGGTCACCCATTAAAAGGCCGCCGTCAAGAGGAAAAACTTATCCACTGCAAGGAAAAGACGTTTTTTTCCTTGCCGAAGTTAGCGGCGGGCGCCGCCCTCGAAGACCTGCGCGGCATGTACTGCCGCGGCGGATCGAGACACGGCGTCCGAGGCCATTGCGCGAAGACAAGCGCCTGTGCCGGCGCTGAGTCCGAAAAGCAGATGACGATGAGAAAACGCCCAAACCTGCGACGGGTGCGTGCGCTTGCCTGCGCCACCGGAGCGGCGCTCGCGCTGGCGGTCGCGCCGGCCCACGCGGAGCTGAGCGCCGAGGAACTGGCCAAGCTGGCGCAGAACCCGATCGCCAACCTGATCAGCGTGCCGTTCCAGAACAACACAAACTTCAACACCGGCCCGCTTTCCGGCACGCAGAACATCCTGAACATTCAGCCGGTGATCCCGATCGAGGTCAACAAGGACTGGAACGTCATCACGCGAACGATCCTTCCGCTGATCTGGCAGCCGGAGTTCATCCCCGGCCAGGGCACCCAGTTCGGGCTCGGCGACACGCAACTGTCTGCATTTCTGTCGCCGTCGAATCCCGGCCCCGACGGCCTGATCTGGGGCGCGGGCGCGATTGCCCAGCTGCCGACAGACACCGACGAGAGGCTCGGCAACAGGAACTGGGGCCTCGGTCCCACGGCCGTTGTGCTGCGGCTCAAGAAGGACGACCCGTGGGTCTTCGGCGCGGTGGTCAACAACGTCTGGTCGCTGTCGAGCAGCCAGCGCGGCGGCAGCTACAACAATTTCCTGATCCAGCCCTTCGTCAACTACAACTTCGCCGGCGGCACCTACCTCAATTCGTCGCCGATCATCACCGCCAACTGGAAGGCCGACAGCGGGCAGCATTGGACGGTGCCGCTGGGCCTTGGCGTGGGTCACATCTTCCACCTCGGCCGGTTGCCGGTGAACACGCAGTTCGACGCCTACTACAACGTCGTGCACCCGGATGACGGTGCCAACCGGCAGCTGCGCGTGCAGGTGCAGTTCATGTTCCCGAAGTAGCGGGAAAACCCTTTTCAAAGGAGAGGAATTTATGAGAACCGGAATCAGCAGTCTCGCTCCAACATTGCTTGCCGCCGCGGCCCTGCTCGCCGGCTGCGCGGGCCAGCCGACCACGGTGGTGATGGAAAGCCCGAGCAAGACGCAGCAGACGATGACCGTGCCCAAGGGCACCTTCCTCGGCGGTGCCTCCGCCGGCGAGGCCACCGCACTGGCGCAGGAAGTCGCCAGCAGCAACAACAACGCGATGGCCGCGTTCGACAAGGTCGGCGGCCAACTCAATAACCTGCAGGCCGCCGACAAGCAGACGCTGCAGAACTCGCAGGCCGCGCTGGCCAAGCTCGAGCAGTTGTCGCTGCGCCAGGGCGCCGGCGAGATCACCCTGTTCTTCGCCGAGGGCTCGGCCAAGCTCGACCAGTTCCAGTACCAGCGGCTGGTCAACTTCCTCGACTACATCTCGCGCGAGGCCGCCGGCCGCAAGGTGATCATGGTGTCGATCGGCAGCGCCTCGGCAGTCGGCCCGGCGGCGATCAACCGCAAGCTGTCGACGGAGCGATCGGAAGCCCCGCTGCCGGTGATCGGCCAGTACCTGGTCAACATCCCGCACCAGATGTTCAAGGTTTCCTCGGTCGGCGACATGTACGCGCCGAAGCATGCGTCCGCCTCGGTGGAGGCGCGCTACCAGAGCGTCCGCATCATCGCCGCCTACGACGCGGCACAGCTGCCGCAGTAGCCGGACCTCGGTCCTGCCATTGCGCAGCAGCCGGCGCCGGGCAAGGCGGCGACGAGTCCGCCGTGTGCCGGTCATGTATTTGTAGGGGATAGGGTCACATCTTGATTTGTGTAGGGGATAGGGTCACATCTTGATTTGTGAATTAGGATGGGCTATGGTATCCTGCATCACAGTATACTGGAGAGTAATGAATGGCGAGACCGTGGAGAATTCAGTATAAGGATGCATATTACCACGTCCTTTCACGAGGAAGCGAAGGAAGGGCGATTTTTTATGACGACCAGGACCGGCGGATATTCCTGGACACTCTGGGAGAGGCCAGCGACCGGTTTGGTGCAGAGATATTTGCCTTTGTGCTCATGACCAACCACTATCACCTCCTGCTGCAAACCCGTGGCGCCGATCTGTCGAGGGTAATGCAATGGGTTGGCGTCGCTTACAGCCGAAGATTCAACAACCGGCATTCACGGGCTGGTCATTTATTCCAGGGCCGATTCAAGAGCATGGTGGTGGAAAACGATGCCTATGTGGTGGAGCTTTCCTGCTACATTCATCGAAACCCTTTGCGGGCTGGCATGGTGGAAAGGTTGATCGACTATCAATGGAGCAGTTATCCTGGGTATGCCTATGGGCATAAGGGTCCTGAATGGCTGAAAACCGATCTGATTTTAGGGTATTTCTCTGGGGAGGATTCACGGAAGGCCTACCGCGATAAAGTGCAGGCCTATGCTGGCGAGGAGAAACGGTTGTGGGAGGATCTTCGACACGGTCTTATTCTGGGAACCAGCCAGTTTCTCGATAGCATAAAGACCAAATATGCCCAAGGCAGGCCTCACCGTGAGATTCCCCAGCAGAGGGGGGTCGTTGGGAGAGCAAAGGCCGAGGCGTTATTGAGACAGACTTTTGGGGACGGCTCCAGGAATGGCGGTCGCCTTTACGGGAAGAAAAAGGAAGAAAGGGATCTCTGGGTGTTCCTGTTGTGGAAAGCCGGCTCGTATACGAACGGGGAAATTGGCGAGATATTCGGTATTGGTTATACTGCGGTCAGCCATATTGTGAAAGAGGCAAGAAATAGGATGAAAAGCGATCATGTCTTCCAGAGGGACTATGCCCTGCTCAATTCACAACTCAAGATCTGACCCCAAATGCGCCCAAATGCGCCATCGTTAAGCCTATGGACCAGGAACTGTCGAGAAGCTATGTCAAAGACCCGTTCATCCAGGATGTTATAGATCTCCGAGCAGGGGAGATTGTGCCTTCGTCGGTGTTCTTGGAGCGCGACTGCCGGAGTGTGTCTATAATCAGAAAAGAGATGAGGGCCGCCATTAACCGCGGTGAGCCTCTGGTTGCGTGCGCACTCTGTGCTGTCCCCGTTTACCCCATAGCTTCAAAGCTAAAGAACCACTCCTTCCGTCATGTTGAAGAAGATGGGAAGTGCCCCTATCACACTAGGGGGGAGAAAAACCAGGATCAGATAAACGCCCTCAAGTATCGCGGTCTAAAGGAGAGTCAACCTCACAAGGACATGAAGGCGATGGTCATCGCAAGCCTTGCGGCCGACCCGAAGTTTTCGTCCCGTCCGATTGAAGAGGAAACGAGATGGAAAGGGACGCGGAATCCAAAGTCTTGGCGGAAACCAGATGTCAAGGCATGGTACGGAGATACGCCAATAGCGTTTGAGGTACAGCTTTCAACCACATTCCTCAATGTTGTCGTGGAACGGGAGGAGTTCTACCTGAACGAGAAGGGCTTGATTTTTTGGATATTCAGGCAAATCGACTTGCTCGACCCCAGACTGTTTCAGCAGGACCTCTTCTATAACAACAACAGCAACATTTTCGTTGTCGATGCCGAAACCGTAGACAAATCTATGGTTGAGAAAAGGTTTGTCGTACGGTGCTTCTACCATGTCCCCACTTACTCTAATAGCGCCTTCCGTGATACATGGAAATCTGAGATGGTAGGTTTCAATCAGTTAAAGCTGGACATCCAGAAGCAGCAGGCCTATCTCTTCGATTACCAGAATGCATACCAGGCAGCTGTGCTCCGTCATGAAGAGAAGCGGAAAGAAGATCTCAGGGAGGCCTTCGAACAGTTCTGGTTTGAGCTCGATAAAGCTTCGCAAAGTTTTTCCGAAGAACTGGCCGCCAAATATGCTGACTTCTATCGAGAGTTCAAGAAAATGGGAATCGAAATACCGGATTCCCACCATGATAGAAGATATCAACGCACCATGTACATACTACTCAGCGCAAAGTACGGGAAGGTGATAGGCTTCAATTACGAACAACTGATCCAAGTCGCCCATCTCGCATATGACCGGTACAAGAAGATTCTTTGGTATTTTGGAAAGGTTCTCAACTTTTTCGGCCACAAGCGAGTCCTTGATCTAGAGGATAAAACCGGGAAGTGGAAAAACAGGGCAGCTGAGATAAGGTCAAGGATGAAGGAAAAAGATCCGGAATATATCCGAGACCCTCTATACGAGGCGATCTTCAAGTTCCTCTTTCCAATGATTGAAACCAATACGTAGCAGGTGGAATGAGAGGCACGTTGTTGTTTTGTTGCCGAAGAGCTTCAATCGCGCATTCGGGAGCCATGCTCGGCCGATGTGAAATATGAATTGAGGCACGTATGAATTATGGCACGTATGAATTGTGGGATAAAGGTATAAGGGAACGAAGACCGGGGCTTGTATGTCACGCTTAGCGGGATTACCAGCCCTCGCACCCATCGAATGGGAGGAATGGGGACGCGGGGGTGGACGCCATTGGCCGTTTATTGGGAGGTAGAAGATGGAGACGTCGGGTCTGACCTACCACAAGGCCACCAGCTATGATCGCCGCGACATGACAGGACACTATCTGGACTGGGAACATCAGCCTCAGATCTACAAGGAATATCCAGGAATCGATCCTCTCCCCCTACCACCTGATATTCATCTTCCTGAAACAAAGCTCTCTTCTATCATCAAGCACCCGGGCGCAGGGTCCATGTTTAATACCGTGGATCTCAAGGCCCTCTCCGCTATCTTTCGGTTGACCTACAGCCTCACCGCAAGGGCCCGCCATGCGGGGGGTGATATCTATTACCGGAGCGTCGCCTCGGCCGGGGCGCTTTACCCTGCTGAGATATATGTGGCGGCGGCGGACGTGGCCCCGCTCGAAGACGGCCTGTATCACTTCTCCATCGCCCGCCATGGGCTGTCTCTACTGAGGTCAGGGCGTTTCTCCCTGCTTGGACAGAGTGAGACAAGCGGTCTTGACACGACATACCCGGTCCTCACTTTTTTGATTACGGCCATTTTTTTTCGAAGCGCATGGAAATACCGGGAGCGATCCTACCGGTACCACCTGCTGGATGCCGGACACCTGATTGAAAACCTCATCCTGGCCTTGAAGGCCCTGGGTCTGCCTTATGTCCTCGACCTGGATTTCGATGACGATGCCATGAACCGGCTCCTGGGTGTGGATTCAGAAAGGGAGGTCTGTCTGGCCCTGTGCCGCACAACCCGCACCACACCGTCTGATTCGGGAAGCATCGGGAGGATAAACGACCTGGACGGTGCCATACTCAGAGCCAGCCGTGTCTCCGACAGAGAAATCCCCTACCCCGCGGTGAAGGAGATCCATTGGGCAGGGGCTTCTGTCGTTCAGAATCCCAAACCCGAGACCCCTATGATCTCCCTGGTGGGGCCTTCTCCACGGGAGTGGAGTCCCTTGAAAGGCATCGAGCCGTGGCCCGAGAGGATCCCTTATGCCGAGGCCGTGATGAGCCGCCGGTCCAGGCGAAATTTTGTGCAGCAGCCGATGTCGCGGGCGTGTCTGGATGCCCTGTTGGAGGGGGTGTGCCAAGACCCACCGGGCGATCCCAAAACGGGTCCCCTGAGCGGGTCCTTCGCAGCCCTCGGCCTTCTGGTGGGCCGCGCCAATGGGTGGGTGCCCGGTTACTATGTGCTCGACCCTGAATCCCGCCGTTATGGACTGATTGACCCTGAATGGTTCATGGACCGCATGGCCCGCATCTGCCTGGACCAGATGTGGATTGCCCATGCAGCGGTTCACGTGGTATTTTTAAGCAACCTCGGGGCGTTGGACCGCACCTGGGGGCCGAGGGGGTATCGGTATGCCATGATGACGGCAGGCCGATTGGGAGAAAGAATCTACCTGATGGCAGCGGCCATGGGACTCGGATGCTGCGGCATCGGCGCGTTTTATGACGCAGAGGCGGCCGATCTCCTGAAGCTGAACCCAGAATCACGACTCCTGTATGTGGTGGCCGTCGGTCCGACCCGATAGGATGCGGCCAAGCCTGCGAGCCGGCCCGTGGGCATCATGCCGACGCCCGAGACCGGTGGAGAAAAGCATGCCATGAGCGGCGCAAAAGACACTGAATCAGGACAGGGGGTCATCCCTCCTGGAGCGGAAACAGGAAAAGGATCGTCCCACCCTTTCCGTGAGATGATCGATGAGGCCGGAGAGGGGTTCTACGAGACCGACACGAGTGGTAGCCTGACTGAGTTCAACGAGGCATTCAGCCGCATTTTGGGACACTCGAGGAGGCTTCTCGTGGGCAGGCATCTGGCCGACTTCATGGAGGAGAAATTCGCCAGAAAGTTCCGGGAGGCAATGAACCGTATCTGGGTCAGCCACCAGGGGTTTTCCAGCCTTGTCTGGGAAATGAAGGATAAAGACGGCCTGCCCAGAATTGTCGAACTGTCCGTCTATCTGCTCAGGAATCACGCAGGCCGTAAGATGGGCTTTCGCGGGATTGCCCGGGACGTCACGCAGGACTTCAAGACCCGGAATGCCCTCAAGGAGGCCCAGCTTCGGTACGAGAGGGAATTTCAGAAGGGGAAGAAAGCGAGAAAGAGGGCCAGGAACCTCCTCGACTTCGTACCCTACCCCATGGTCGTATTTACCCTTTCAGGAAAGGTCTCCTACGTCAATCCCGCATTTACGGAGGTCTTCGGGTGGACACTGGAAGAACTCATCGGAAAGACGATCCCTTTCATTCCCCCCGGGCTCAAAGAGCAGACCATAGAGGATTTGAGGAGGCTGTTACGAAAAAAAGACGACACCATTGAGACCCAGCGCCTGACCAGGGACGGCCGCGTCCTCGATGTGATCATTCGAGGCCACGTGTCTTCCGAATCGGAGGATGACGGACTCGGCGAGCTTTTCATCTTTCGAGACGTCACCGAACAACGGCGGATGGAGCGGACCAACGAAACCCTCTTCCAGATCAGCCGGGCATTGCCCCAATACCCGGTCCTGACGGAACTCCTGGACTACATCAGCCACGAGATCCAACGGGTTCTCAACGCGGAGGGCGCCATCGTGGGCCTGTATGACCTGGAGCGCAACGATTTCTATTTTCCAGGGGCGGCCTACGAAGACAAGGCGGCCCAGCAGCGGATCAAGACCCTGAGGCATCCCCTTGAAAAGAGCGTTTCCGGAAAGGTCTTCAAGACAGGCGAAGGGGTGATCGTCAACGACACCGCCATCGACCCCGATTTTCACGACGGGGTGGACAAGGCCATCGGACTGCATACCCGAAATATGGTGGTTGTCCCCCTGCGGGCCAGGGAACGGATAGCCGGGGTCCTGATCGCCATCAACAAAAAGATAAGCAGCTTTGATGAGGCGGACAAACGTCTTCTCACCATGATCGCCAGCACAGTGGCCCTTTCCATAGAGAACGCCCGATTCTCCGATGAATTGAAGGAGGCCTATCAGGAAGTGTCGAGCCTCAACCGGGCCAAGGACCGGATCATTGATCATCTCTCCCACGAATTGAAAACCCCGGTGTCTATTCTGTTGGCCTCCCTGAAATTGTTGTCACGAAGACTCGAGCCCCTTCCCGAAGAAGAGTGGAGGGCCACCTTTGAACGCGCCCAAAGGAATCTGGAACGGATCCTCGATATTCAGTATCAGGTGGGGGACATCATGAGGGATCCCGAATACAGGGTCCACTTTATCCTATCCTCCCTGCTGGACGTGGCGGCGGACGAACTGGAGGCCCTGGTGGCCGAGAAGACGGGAGAAGGGGAGATCGTTCGATGGATCAGGAACCGGATCGATGCGGAGTTCGGACCTAAGGAGGCCCGGCCGGATGAAATCGACGCAGCCGGCTTTCTAAAAGGTCGGATCGAGACCCTGAGACCTAAATTTTCGGATCGAAAGGTGGAGATCCTCACCCATCTGGGAACGCCCCTTCCCATATGCATTCCCTCTCAGGTGTTGGAGAAGATCGTGGACGGTCTCATACGCAACGCCATTGAAAACACGCCGGACCAGGGAAAGATAGAGATCTCCGGAGGGGTCAAGGGAAAATCAGTTGAACTGACCGTCAAGGATTACGGGGTAGGAATTCCCCCGGAGGACCGAAAACGGATATTTGAAGGGTTTTTTCCAACCCAGGAGACCATGAGTTACTCATCCAAACGACCTTATGCGTTCAACGCCGGGGGCAAGGGGGCCGATCTGCTTCGCATGAGGGTCTTTTCGGAACGCTACGGGTTTCACATCGACATGGAATCGGAGAGGTGCCGGTTTATCTCGGAACAGGGCCAGGAGTGCCCGGGCAGGATTGATCAGTGCCCCTGCTGCGCCGGCCCTGAGGAGTGTTATCAATCCGGAGGCACCGCCTTTCGGCTCCTCTTCCCCAAGGCCCGCGAAGAGGGCTGCCGGTAAGAAGGCAAGAAGCCCATCTGGGAACCTGGCTTCTTCATAATACATGGGGGGATAGAATCATGGGACGCAGCTCTTTCGGTCCCCGCAGGCCGCAGCGGGGGACTGCAAAGCAAGAAAACATTGAGGACGTGGTGGCCAGGGCCCGACGGACCCAGGCGGAACGAGAAAAGAGCTACCGGGAGCAGTCGCTCAAGATCCACCCCTGGATATGCGCCCGGTGCGGCCGGGAGTTCACCCACCGAAATGTCCATGAGCTGACGGTCCATCACAAGGACGGCGACCATGAGAACAACCCGCCGGATGGAAGCAACTGGGAAAACCTGTGCATCTACTGCCACGAAAACGAACACCGAAGGCATCTGGATTATCTGGAGAGCAAAGGGATCCAGGTGGGGGATGAAGGGGACGCATTGACCCACAACCCCTTTGCCAAACTCAAGGGTCTCGCGGAGAAAAAGGGCTAACAAATTCTGGGCAATTGTTCGCCCGTCAGCATGGAGAGGATCCGGGTGCCGCCCACCCGGGTCTTGAGCAGGACCCGGCCCGGATTTTGATCGGTGACCTGACCGATGATGGCCGTTTTCTTACCGTAGCGGTGGCGTTTCATCGCCTTTACGACAGCGTTGGCGTCCTTAGGGTCGACGATGATCAGGCATTTCCCCTCGTTGGCCAGGTATAGAGGGTCGAGGCCCAGGAGTTCAGAGGCGGCGAGGACCGGCTTTGAAAAGGGGAGGCTTTCCTCCAGAAGTTGAATCCCCACCCCAGACTGTCCGGCGATCTCATTGAGGGCCGTGGCCACCCCGCCCCGGGTGGGATCTCGCAGCACGTGGACCCGGGAGCCGGTCTTCAGGAGAACGGAGACCAGACCGTTGAGAGGGGCGCTGTCGCTCGTCAATCGGGTCTGGAAATCAAGCCCCTCACGGCTGGCGAGGATCGAGACGCCATGGTCGCCGATGTCGCCGTTGATCAGGAGGAGGTCCCCGGGCCGGGCATTGTGGCTCCCGACCTCCACGCCCGGGGGTATCGTTCCGATCCCTGCGGTATTGATGAAGATCTTGTCCGCCTTCCCTTTGGGAACCACCTTGGTATCCCCCGCCACGACCTTCACCCCGGCCTCCCGGGCCGCCTCGGCCGCCGAATCCATGATTCGGACCAAGTCCGCCATGGGGAGCCCTTCCTCCAGGATCAGGCCGAGGGTCAGATAGAGGGGAACGGCCCCCTGCATGGACAGATCGTTCACCGTTCCATGTACGGCCAGGCTGCCGATATCGCCCCCTGGAAAGAAGACCGGGTCCACCACGTAGGAATCGGTGGTCATGGCAAACCGGCCTTCAGAGAGCTCCACCACCGCGCTGTCATCCAGATGTCTGAGAAAATCATTGTCGAGTCGGCTCAAAAAGATGTCATGGACCAGCTCACGGGAGGCCTCGCCCCCGCTGCCGTGGTCCAGAGTGACGTGGTTGGGTGTTCTCATGGCATTTCACGCTCTATGGTTACGGTTGGACAATGACCTTGATGCAGTCGTGCTCGGTGGGGGCAGCCACCATCTGAAACCCGAGCGGCCCCTCGGCCATGGCCAGCCGGTGGGTCACTGTCTTGAGAACGGGGACCGTCTTTTCACGAATGAGCGTCAGGGCAGTGACGCAGTCGGCCGGGGCCCCCGCATAGGTGCTGGTCAAAGTGATCTCCGTCCGCCAGAAGAGATCGTTGATGGCCGAGGGGATGGTGGCGCCCTCGGCTGCCCCCGCGAAAAAGAGGACCGTTCCGCCCTTTTCCACGGCCTGAAGGGCGAGAGGGATAAACCCGTCAAAGCAGATGATGACCAGGTCGGCCAGACGTCCCCCATTGGCCTGGCGAAACCGGCCCAGCACATCCTCGTCCTTATGAATGGCCAGGTCCGCTCCCATCTCCCGGGCCTTGCTCAACCGGAAGGGGATGGAGTCCACCCCTGCCACGAGACCCGCGCCGAGGGCCCGCGCGGTTCCGATATGGAGAAGACCGGAGATCCCGCTTCCCAGGACGAGTACAGACTGACCAGGCCTCAACCGGGCATTCATCTGGCCCCTCAAGACACAGGCCAGGGGCTCCATGAAGGAGGCCTCCTCATAAGTGACGCCCTCGGGGATGTGAAAGACGCCCCGATCCACGTTGATGGCCGGGGCCTTCAGGAACTCAGCGAACCCGCCGGGCTCGAAGTGGGTCCCCCTGAGCAACGTCTCGCAGACCGTGTGGTGCCCGCTCAGGCAGTAATGGCAGGTGTTGCACGGCACATGATGCGTGGCGGCCACCCGGTCCCCCGGGTGAAACTTTTCCACCCCGTCTCCTACGACGACCACGTCGCCGGCCACCTCATGACCCAACACCAGGGGGACCTTGTCCCGGCGATACCACTCCATCACGTCGCTGCCGCAGATCCCACTGGCCATGACCTTCATGAGCAGCTCGCCCGGACCGATTCGAGGCACGGGCATCTCCTGCAGCCGGACATCCTGGTTGCTGTAGTACATCAATACGCGCATACGGGTTGCTCGCTGCTGGTTACTGGATACTCGATACTGGATGCTGGATACTGGATACTCGGTAAGGGCTGATGGTCCTCCGAGCACTTGTCGCCTCTTCCGATTTCTGACCTCCGATTACCCATTCCGAACGGTTTCAAACAGGTCCAGTGCCTGCCTGGGAGTGAGGCCGTCATGGATGACGCCGTTCAAGGCCTGCATGACCGCCCTCGGGTGGGGGCTCTGCCATACGTTTCTTCCCAAATTGACGCCAATGGCCCCTTTTTGCATCCCGTCGTAAACAAACTCAAAGACCTCCAGCTCGGTCTCGCACTTGGGCCCGCCCGCTATGACCACCGGGACCGGGCACCCGTCCGTCACCTTTTCAAATCCCTCCTCGCAGTAATAGGTCTTGACGATTCGGGCCCCCAGTTCGGCCGCGATGCGGCAGGAAAGGGCCAGATACCGCGCGGTCCGCTTCTCCAGTTCTTTGCCCACGGCCGTCACGGCCATGACCGGGATGCCGTAGTCCTCGCATTCATCCACCAGCAGAGTGAGGTTCTCCAGGGTCTCCCGTTCGTAATCGCTCCCCACAAAGACAGAGACGCCCACAGCGGCCACGTTCAGCCGGATCATCTCCTCAACGGAGGTGGTAATGATTTCATCGGCGAGATCCCTGCCCACCACGCTGGTTCCCCCCGACACCCTCAGGATAATGGGCGTCCCGATATGGGGATCGATGGCGGCCCTCAGCACCCCCCGGGTCACAAACAGCCCGTCCGCATAGGGAATTAGGTCTCGAATGGTCTCTCCCGGCCGCTCCAGGCAACGCGTCGGCCCCTGAAAATATCCGTGGTCAATGGGAAGAAACTGGCAGTGCCCGTCCGGCCTGATCAGCCTCGACAGCCGGTTCTTCATCCCCCAGCCCAGGTGATCCGACCCTTTGATCCAGCACGGTTTAGCGGTCTCCGCCGCACAGGGCATCTCCCTCACCTCTCTTGCCTCCAGAATCCCTTCTGCATCGGCCATCACGCTCTCCCCCAATCCCTCAATTCTCAATTCCTCAATTCCTCAATTTTTCAACCCCTCAATCCCCGGGATACCCTACGACAATGGTGTCCTCACGGCCTGCCCCCACCGAGACAATGGATACGGGTACCCCTGTGACCTCCTCGATGGTTTCCACATAGACACGAGCCGCCTTGGGCAACCCGCGCATGTTCCTGGCGGGAGCAATATCCTCGTGCCACCCGGGCATCTCTTGATAAATCGGGACACAGGCGGCCATCTCCTTGAGGCTGGCCGGCCGATGATCCACCTGTTTCCCGTCAATCTCGTATCCCACGCAGACCTTGAGGCGGTCCAGACCTGTGAGCACATCCAGTTTGGTGATGGCCAGGCTGTCCAGGCCGTTGAGCCGGACGGAATCCTTGACCACCACCAGATCGAGCCATCCGCACCGTCGGCGTCTGCCTGTGGTGGCGCCGAATTCCTTGCCACGCGACTGGATGTAATCTCCCGTTTCATCGGTGAGTTCCGTAACAAAAGGGCCTGCCCCGACCCGGGTGGTGTAGGCCTTGACAATCCCCACCACATGATGGAGTTGTCTGGGCCCGATCCCGGCCCCTGCGCAGGCGCTTCCCGCCACCGGATTGGAGGAGGTCACAAACGGGTAGGTGCCGTGATCCAGGTCCAGATGGGTCCCCTGGGCCCCCTCGAACAGAATATGCTTCCCCGCCTTGACGGCCTGGTCCAGCTCCCGAGACACGTCCGTGATGAACGGCGCCAGCTTTTCCCCCATGGCGAGGTAGCTATCCACAATGGAACCGGCCTCCAACGGTTGGGCCTCGAAAAATTTCTCCAGGAGAAAATTCTTTTCCTTCAGATTGGCCCTGACCTTCTCCTCCAGGGTGTCAGGATCCGTCAGATCCACGGCCCTGACGCCCGTCCTGGCCGCCTTGTCCTCATAGCAAGGGCCTATGCCACGGCCGGTGGTTCCCAATTTCGCTGTTCCCTTGGCCGTCTCTCTGGCCAGATCAACGGCCTTGTGATACGGCATGATGATGTGGGCCTTCTCGCTGAGGGAGAGCCTCTCCGGACCCACCCAGATCCCCGCCTCCTTCAGCCTTTCGATCTCCTCCAGGAGCACCGCCGGGTCCACCACGACGCCGTTTCCGATGAGACACTTCTTTCCTTCATAGAGGATCCCGGAAGGGATCAGATGAAAAATATACTGACGTCCCTCCACCACGAGGGTATGGCCGGCATTGTTGCCCCCCTGGAAACGGACCACCATATCCGAGCGGGCGGTCAGAAGATCAACCACCTTACCCTTTCCCTCATCGCCCCACTGGGTGCCGATGACTACGACATTCGCCATATTGCACTCCTTACATAAGATGAAGGGCCTGTTCGCAGAAAAGCCCCCACCCTCCATGTGAGTCGAACTTCATTGGGGTTCTTTGTCTTTGGTTTGAAATTGGGCATAATCCTTCGGGGTGTCGATATCGAAACTGTCATAGCCCGCTTCCGGTTCGACGAGGCAGGTGGTGTCGCTATATTTGTGCAACAGCGGCCTGGCCCCCGCATCCCCCGTAAGCCCCTTGAGTTCCCCGTACAATTCACGGCTGAAGATCACCGGATGGGCCGGCCTTCCCTCTCCCTTCACCGCCCCAATCCTCATGCCGGACGCCAGGAAGGCGTCCAGCAGACGATCGATCAGCCTCGCGGTGATGCCCGGCATATCGGCCAGAAAGATCATTGCGTGGTCATGGGTGCCCTCTACGCTCGCGATCCCGGCTGCAAGGGAGGAGGCCATCCCCTGCAGATATTGGCGATTCTCGATGATATGCAACCTCGGATCCGGGAAACGGCAGGCAATGACGGTCTCAATCTCCCTGGCCTGATGCCCCAATACCACCACCACATCGTCCAACCGTGATCCGAGAATGGGGGCCAGGACCTGTTCGATGAGCGTCTCGCCCCCCACAGGGATCAGTTGCTTCAACCGTCCCATGCGGGTCGACGCGCCCGCCGCAAGGACGATCCCTGCCACTTTCTGCTGGGCCCGGGACATGCTTCCCTACGATCTCCCCGCGGCCCCCCTCTCAAAACCGAGGTCAAAGACCTTCAGATTGATCTCCCTGAACCGCTCAGGACTGGCCTGCACAATGGTCTGTCTCAGCTCGTCAGAGGGGATCGGGCCGTTTTGAAATGCCGAAAAAAAACCGAGGAGGGCCAAATTGGAGGCCATGGGCGCCCCCGATTCGCTCGCGGTCTCCGCCGCGGGAAAGAAACGGCACGTCATCTCCATCCTGTCCAGATAGGGCCGGACCTCTCCCCGCACCGAGGCGCCCTGAGGGGCATTGACATACAGCCTTCCGCCGCGGGCGAGAAAGGGTAGGCTTCGATATGCCTCATGGGGATCGAGGGCGAGGAGGATATGGGCGGAACCCGCCCTCACCAGGCTTCCTGCCACGTCTCCAATCCTCAGGTGCGAGACGACCGACCCCCCTCTCTGGGCCATACCGTGCGTCTCGGCCGCCATGATCTTGAGACCCCTGTTCACGGCCGTCTGGGCCAGTAATTTGGTCATAAAGAGGATTCCCTGACCACCCAGCCCGCTCAACACAAAATTCACATTTTCCATGGCTCTCGACTTGTCTTCCTTTCCTTATGCCGCGACAATAGCCCCCTTGGGGCAGATCTCGATGCAGACGCCGCACTGAGCGCAGAGGGCCGCATTGATGGCGGTATGTCCCAGCTTCTCGTCCTTGTAGAGGGCCGGGCATTCAAACCGGTCCAGGCAGAAGTTGCACTCCACGCAATCGTCTGTGACTTTGACTTTGATCTTGTTCGGAATGGCCTCCTGTCGGTAGGCGATCACGCAGGGATGACGGCTGATGATGACGGCGATACCACCCGCGGGATCACTCACATGCGCTGCGGCCCGCTTCATCAGACGGGCCATTCCCTTCAGGTCATAGGGATCGATCACCTCGATGAACTCGATGCCGCATCCTGCCACGACCCGTTCCAGAGGGATCGCCTTCCCCCGGCTTCCGTCCGCCCGGATTCCCAGTCCAGGGGTCGGCTGCATGCCGGTCATGGCGGTGGTCTGATTGTCCAGGATCACCAGAATGAATCGGGCGTCGTTGTACACCGCGTTCAGCAGACCCGCCGTGCCGGAGTGATAAAAGGTGGAGTCCCCGATGGTGGCCACGATCGGCTGATCGATCCGGTCCTGGGCAAACGCATGGTAAAAGCCCGAGGCCATGGTGATGCCCGCGCCCATATCGAGGCAGGTGTCCACCCCTCCCAGATTGAGCCCAAGGGTGTAGCAGCCGATGTCGGAGGTGAAGATGGCCTTGGGCCGCGCCTTTCGAATGGCGAAAAAGGAGGCGCGGTGGGGACAACCAGGGCAAAGCGTCGGTTTGCGTATCGGCAGGTTGAGTCCCTTGACCAGGTCAGCGGCTTCCCCCTCGTCGCTCTGCCTCAACCCGGCCAGATCAAAGCATCGAAGGCTTTGGTCGATGGCCCGGTAGACCGCCTCGGGCACCAGTTCTCCTTCGGACGGCACATGGCCGGAAAGCCGGCCCATGACCCTCTCCCGATCCCTCAGAAAGTATTCGATGACCGTGTCGGTCTCTTCGAGAACGAGCACCCTGTCGCAGGCAGCCATAAAGGCTCCTGCCAGCCGCTCTGGGAAGGGATAGGGGGCGCACAGCTTCAGGACTGGGATGTCTTCGCGGCTTTCCTCCGACAGGATGTCCTTGACCACCGCATAAGAGACCCCCGCTGCGATGATCCCCAGGGGATACCGCTTTCCATCTTCCAGGTTATGGCCATTGTAAGGGGTGAGGGTATCGAATCGCTGACTGATCTCCTTCAGCTTTCGGTTTAATTCCCCATGAAGAATAAAGCGAAACCGGGGGGTTGCAGCCCATCGGGCCGGGTTCTTTTCAAAGGACGCCTTCTGGCCGTTGCGCGGCATCTCCAATCGCTTCAAGGCCTGCCGCGCATGGCACACACGAATGGCGGGTCTCAAGATGACGGGAACCTTGAACTCCTCGGACAGATCGAGGGCCAGACAGGCCATCTCCCTCGCCTCCTGAGGGTCGGAAGGATCCAGGACCGGCACCTTGGCAAAACGTGCCATCAATCGGGTGTCCTGCTCGGTCTGAGAGGAGTGGGGGCCGGGGTCGTCGCAGGAAATGATCACGAAACCGCCGGTTGTTCCGATATAGGCCGCACTCATGAGGGAATCCGCCGCCACATTGAGTCCCACCTGTTTCATGCAGCAGGCTGCCCGTTTGCCCGAAACAGCCGCTGCGAATGCGTTGTCGAGGGCCACTTTTTCGTTGGTGGACCATTCCACGTAGGTATTGAGATGTTCTGATTTGACCAGCCTGACGGCCTCGGGGAGGATCTCCGAGCTGGGGGTGCCCGGATAGGAGGTGATCACCTGACAGCCTCCCTCCAAAAGCCCCAGCGCAATGGCCCCGTTGCCCAAAAAGATCTCTTCGTTCGCCATAGCCATTCCTTTTTCATTGGTCTCACGATTGAATGCCGGTCCACAGTGACCCGGCGGCCGCAACCCCACACCTATCACGCAAAGGCACAGGGCACACAACGGCGTTTCTCTCCAAAAAATCAAAAACGGCCTTTTCTTCGTGTGCGTGGTGGCTTTGTGTGAATCAAGAAAGATATGTCATCAGAGAGACATCACAGTGACTGACATTGGGAGTGTGAAGAAGGGAGGTCGAATCGGAATCGATACCTCCCGTTTTCAGGCACTCCACATGCCTCATTTCAGACCCCAACCATCCGGCAGCCCAAAAAAGCGTAGTCGCTCCCGGCCGTAAAGTCAAGCAGGGAAGAAGTCCCGCGCAGGACCGTTCGACTCCTGGCCGGTTTCCGTCGGTTGACAGCGCCTTGGGAAGACCCTATACTGAATCTCAGAACTTCGACCCCTTTTGCGGAGACCCTGATGCATCTCAAAAACGTAACGCTTTTTTCCGAGGACTATCCCACAGCGGAGCACTACCCGTTCAATGTTCAGGTCCTTCGCCAAACCAGGCAAATCCCTTTGCGTGCCCCGGTCACCTTTTTTGTAGGTGAAAACGGGACGGGCAAATCAACCCTTCTGCGGGCCATCTGTCATCAATGCGGCATCCACATATGGCAGCAGGAACAGCGACCCCGCGTGGAGATGAATCCTTATGAGGAGGACCTTTACAGGTATATCGGCGTCGAATGGTATAACGGGAGGGTGCCGGGTTCTTTTTTCGGTTCCGAGACATTCAAAGATTTTGCGCAGTACTTAGATGAGTGGGCCGCGGTCGATCCAGAGATGCTCACCTATTTCGGTGGAAAATCCCTCATGACCCAATCCCACGGTCAATCTCTCATGAGCCTGTTCAGGGCGCGCTATCGTATCAAAGGCCTCTATCTATTGGATGAACCCGAGACCGCCCTCTCCCCCAGAAGCCAATTGGAACTTCTTGAGGTCCTGAACGCCATGGGAAAGGCGGGGCATGCCCAGTTTATCATCGCGAGCCACTCCCCCATTCTGCTCGCATGTCCCGGCGCGACCCTTCTCAGCTTTGATGCCATACCGGTCCAAGAGATCGCCTACGAAGATACCGAGCATTACCGGATCTATCACCGCTTCATGAGGGACCGGGATGCCTTTCTGGACGAACTCTGATTCGAGCACCCTCCCGACTCATCCGGCGGAAGAGGATCCCTGCGTGGCCGCTTTCTTGGCCTCTTCAATCAATTCCAGGAGAGAAACGGTTTTGGTCTTGGCCGAATAATTGAATGCCTTTTCCCACTCTTCGGGAGAAAGTTGCTCTCTGAAATAATCCTCCACCAGGAAATGGGGATACCAGCAGGCCAGCGCCTTGAAACAGGGAAGTCCGCGGTTTTCCCTGCGGCAATATGAAAAATAGATCTGATGGCCCAGTCTGGGGCATCGGATCAGGTAGTCATCATCCGGAGGCGTACTTTCCCTTCTCATGGCGATCTCATGTAAACGGTTGAGAGGTTCAGGGTTCAGGAATATCAACCTGGTTGGTCATGCCAAAAAACTGCCGGAGGCCGCGATATCGACCTCCGGCAGCGGCATCTCAGCCTTTTACCAAGGGCGAGTATCAGGCTATAGCTTGCCCGGTTGATACTGTTTGGGTTTCGGGAGCGGCGCGATGTCTGCCAGTGCCCGCTTGATCTCCTCGGCCGGCAGGGGATAATCGAACAGTTTTCCCTCGAAATAGGCCTGATAGGCGGCCATATCCACCAATCCGTGCCCGCTCCAGTTGAAGAGAATCACCTTCTCCTTCCCTTCCTCCTTGGCCTTGAGGGCCTCGCGGATGGTCATGGCCACCGCATGGTTGCACTCGGGGGCGCTGATGAACCCCTCGGTCCTGGCAAAGGTGACGCCTGCCTGAAAGGTCTCCAGTTGATGAATGGCCTCGGCCCGGATCAGCTTATCCACGATGAGCTGGCTGATAATCGGCGCCATCCCATGATAGCGGAGGCCGCCGGCATGGATCGGGGCCGGAATGAAGTTATGGCCAAGCGTGTGCATCGGCAACAGGGGCGTCATCTGAACCGTGTCGCCGAAATCATAGGCAAAAGGCCCCTGGGTCATGGTGGGGCAGGAACTGGGCTCCACACCGATGATGTCGATGTCCTTCCCGTGGATCTTGTCGCACACGAAGGGGAGGCAGTTTCCTGCGAAATTGCTGCCGCCGCCCGCGCACCCGATCACCACGTCCGGATAATCACCGGCAATGGCCATCTGTTTCTGGGTCTCCAGGCCGTTGATGGTCTGATGCAGCATGACATGGTTCAGCACGCTGCCCAGCGAATACTTGGTGTCTTTGTCCGCGACTGCAGCCTCCACCGCCTCGCTGATGGCAATCCCGAGGCTTCCGGGCGAATCCGGATCCTGCTCCAGGATCTTTTTGCCTGCCGCCGTCTCGGTGCTGGGGCTTGCCACGCAGTTGGCGCCCCAGGTCTGCATCATGAGCTTGCGATAGGGTTTGTGGTTGAAGCTGATCCTGACCATGAAGACCTTGCACTCCAGGCCAAAAAAGGAACAGCACATGGCCAGGGCGCTTCCCCACTGACCGGCGCCGGTCTCGGTGGTGATCCGTTTGGTCCCGGCCACTTTGTTATAATAGGCCTGTGCAATGGCCGTATTGGGCTTGTGGCTTCCGGCGGGACTGACGCCTTCGTTCTTGAAGTAGATCTTGGCGGGTGTGCCCAGGTGTTTTTCAAGATTGTAGGCCCGATACAGGGGGGTGGGCCGCCAGATAACGTATTTCTCCAGGACCTCCTGGGGGATGTCGATCCATCTCTGGGTGCTCACCTCCTGCTCGATGAGATTCATGGGGAAGATGGGGGCCAGATCATCCGGCCCGACAGGCTGCCCCGTCCCCGGGTGGAGAGGGGGTTCCATCGGCGTCGGCATATCCGCCATGATGTTGTACCACTGACGCGGCAATTCGGACTCGGGCAAGAAAATCTTTTTGACCTCCATAGTTCCTCCTTTTCTCCTCGACGAATGATGTTTTCTATTCTCATCCATGGCCCCCACGGCCACGGATTGACCTAAAACAATTCACGGTTCAGAACCGATCCCCGGCAGTCCGACACCCTTGCGTATTCAGGGTGAGGCAGGGAAACGATCACAACGAAGAAAACGAAACCCAGGTTTTCTGCATCATCCTGGCTTGGCTGGACTGGAGAAAGCTAAAGAGTGAGCCCGTTGTCCTGGCTCGATGGAGCATTCCGGCCCTCAAGGGGCGGGCCGCGAACCCCCAACGTCATCCGCCGGGTCGACACAAGGCCGAAGCGAGTGCGGTAGAACGAAATGGTTGAAAGCGTAGTGGGTTTATGTCACAAAGTCAAGAGACAAAAACCGACTTGAGTTCATCCTGAATGTATTTCAGCCGATCGACCTCCTCTTCCCCCACGTCCGTGTCCGCTTCCGCCGACTGGACCTTTTTGCGGAGCGACTTCAGTTCGTTTTCAAGATCAATGATGGAATTGAGCATCATGGTCTTCGCGTCCGGCGCCGCCTCCTCTGCCGGAGGCTTCTCCCAGCTCAGATCTCTCGGTTTCAGGATCAGCCTCTCCTTCCAGGTGGGGATATGGGTGACGAGATGGAGTCTCTCCTCGATCTTTTCAGCCAGGGCCTTGCTGGCATCCGCCTCTCCATGCACCAGAAACACCTTGGGGTTGGATTCAAAATGGGATATCCATTCCAGGAGGTCTTCCTGATCGGCGTGGGCCGAAAAGCCGCCAATGGTGAACACCTTCGCCCTGACCGCCACGTTTTCCCTGAATATCTTGACCTGCTTGGCGCCGTCCACGATCTGGCGGCCGGTCGTCCCCTTGGCCTGAAATCCCACAATGACGATGCTGACCCCGGTCCGCCAGAGATTATGTTTCAGGTGGTGCTTGATCCGGCCCGAGGTGCACATCCCGCTCCCGGCAATGACGATGGCCGGACCCGACGCTTCGTTGATGGCCATGGACTCCCTGGTGCTGAGGGTCAAACGGAGATTGGGCATGCCAAAGGGATCATATCCCGAGTCCACAATCGCCTTGGCCTCTTCATCATAGTATTGCTTATTTTTTCGAAAGATCTCCGTCGCCTTGATGGCGAGCGGGCTGTCCAGGTAGATGGGAATCTCCGGGATCAGACCCCCGCGCAGAAATTCGCCCAGAACGTAGAGAAGTTCCTGCGTCCTTTCCACGGCAAAGGCCGGGATGATGATCTTCTCCTTGGCGGCCACGCTGTAATGAATCGCCTCCAACAGTTCGCGTTTGCTGTCCTCATAAGAGCGGTGTCGGCGATTGCCATAGGTGGATTCCACAAACAGGTAGTCGGCGTTGAAGACCTCCTGGGGGTCCTGCACGATGAGCTGATCCTTCCTGCCCAGGTCCCCCGAAAAAACGACCTTGAGGGACTCATCCCCCTGCTCCAGCCAGAGCTCCAGAATGGATGAACCAAGGATGTGTCCGGCATTCCTCAGCCGGACCTTGACGCCTGGCTCTATGGTAAAAATCTGATCGCGTTCCATGGGATGGAGCAGTTTCAGGCTTGCCATGGCATCTTCGGTGGTATACAGAGGGGCCACCTCCCTGCCGGCTTGACGTTTGTTCTTGCGCGTCTGCCACTCGGCATCCATCTCCTGAATGTGGGCCGCATCCAGCAGCATAATTTCGCAGAGCTCCGCGGTCGGAGGAGACGTAATGATCCTTCCGTTGAATCCATCCTTCACCAGTTTCGGGATGCGGCCGCTGTGGTCCACATGGGCATGGGTCAAGAAGAGGGTCTCGATCTCCTTCGGGTCAAATCCCCATGGCTCTGTGTTGCGGCCTTCCATCTGTCGGCTGCCCTGAAACATCCCGCAATCCACAAGGATCTTCTTGTTTTGGGGCGATTCCACAAGATAACACGACCCGGTAACGGACCCCGCGGCTCCCAGACACGTCACTCTAATCATCGCTATCTCTCCTCTTATTCGGTTTCATCGTGGGCTGTCGAATTGTTGGGCACTGGGCACGGGGCCCTGGAGGGTTATTCGTTCATCGTTTTGTGCGGGACCTTCAATGCCTTGCATGTTTATTGAAGGATTGCCGTTAGATGCCGATGGTTCGTCCAAAACCGGATGCCGGTAAAAGTTGCCTGCGTAATTCCTGACGATGAGGCTCTTCCCCTCGCGGCCTGTGATGTATTCCGGCAGCAGCGGCACCTTGCCGCCGCCGCCCATGAGATCCACTGCAAAGTGAGGCATGCACAGCCCCGAGGTATGCCCCTGAAGTGCTGATACGATCTCAAGCCCACGCTTGACAGGGGCCCAGAAATGGGATGTCCCTTTGACCGGGTCCGCCTGAAAGAGATAGTAGGGCCTGACCCGGATTGTCAAGAGTTTTTGCATCAGTCGTTTCATGACCCCGGGATCGTCATTCACTCCCTTGAGGAGCACGGTCTGGCAGCCCAAGGGGATGCCTGCATCGGCCAGCCGGTTGCACGCCCGCGCTGAGGCCTCGGTGATCTCATCGGGATGGTTGAAGTGGGTATTGATATAAAGAGGCTTGAATCCCCCCAACAGATGGGCCAGTTGGGGCGTTATCCGCTGCGGAAGGGTGCAGGGGACGCGGGTGCCGATCCGAATGATCTCCACATGGGGCGCAGCCCGCAGATCCGCCAGGATGCGCAAGAGTTGCCGATTGCCCAGAAGCAGCGGATCGCCCCCGGAGAGGAGGACGTCCCGAATTTTCCGGTGTCCCCTGATGTAGGAAAGCCCTTCCCGAATCGACGCTTCCGACACCATGGAGGGCTGCCCCACCTTTCTTTTTCGGTTGCAGAACCGGCAGTACATGGCACATTGGGAAGAGATGAGGAAAAGGACCCGGTCCGGGTACCGGTGGGTGAGCCCCGGGACCGGCGAGTCTCCTTCCTCGTTGAGAGGGTCTTCCACACCGGCCTCGTCGAGGATCTCTCGCACATCAGGAATGCACTGTCTGTAAATGGGGTCCCCCTTTTTCCGGATAAGGCCCAGGTAATAGGGATTGATCCGCATCGGATACCGGGCCGTCACCGCTTCCAGACCCTTTCGGTCCACCTCTATGGAGGGCGGCAGATCCTTCGGAGAGGTGATGCCCTGAGAAAGGATCCTCCTCCAGGGCATGCCCGCTGTCCGGTTGGTGAAGTGGGCCTTCAACGGGGGCCTCCGATGCCCCCAAGGAGCAGGTCATGACTCTTGGGTCCACAGTTGAACAGGAGATCGAGTGCGGAGAGGTTCGTGAGAAAGGGACCCCAGAGCTGAGGATAGACAGGGGGGCGTGGGGTGAAGCATTGCAGGGAAATCCCGGCACGTTCAAATTGCTCTTCATCAAGGTGCTTCCCGGCGCCGGCCTGGACGAGAAACCGGCTGGCCCCTAACGCCCTGCAGATGTCCACGGACAGCACAGGTTCATGGGTGTCCACATCCAGCTCGGACAGGAGGACCAAACGCGTGGAAATTTGAAGACGTGCCATCATGTGCCGGATGAGGGTCAGATTGAGGTCGAGGAGCCTTTCGAGCCGTTCGGAGAAGAGCCTCTCCACAAAGGCCTCGTGCTCCTCAAAGAAGGGGGCGTTCCGGTAGGCGCTCTTGAGACTGGCCAGGTGCTTTCGGACCCAGCGGCCCTCGTAGCAGATGCGCACCTCATCGATCCGCTGCATCCCACGCCCCTTCTTCCAGACCGGGATGGTCAGCCAGAGGGTCCCCTGATCGTTCTTGAAACGGTTTCGGGTGATCCAGGTGGTGCCCCTGGGGAACTGCACGCGATCCATGAGTACCAGGACATCCGAGAGGAGGGCCTTCTGAAAGAAGCCCGCGAACGGGGCGAAATACGGCTGCTGGGCCGAGACAATCATGGGAAGCCCCTTTACTCTGTCGCGTCAATACCCAGTGCCCTCAGTTTCTCCGGTGTCGGACCCCCGGTGACCGGATCCCACCCCATGGCCTCGAAGAATGCAGCCTGAAGCCCTTCGGTATCGACCGTGACCCCCTTGAGCGGTCCCGCTCCAAGGGGCGGCCGGCCTGCGGCCCGGTCAGGGAGCCGCTGGTCTGCGGGCCGTATCCCCTCGCGCACGGTGAAGGCCTTGCGCAAATTCAGGATCCGCTCGCCAGTCCGCAAATAGGCATCCGCAGACAGGTCCCATCCGGTCACCGCATTCAGGTACTCCGTGATGGGGATCTGGCTGGTGAGTGCCCCGAACAGGCACATGCCGCAACTGTTTATAAGCTGCATGTAGAGGGTGCCGGCCACATATTTCTGGACCTCCTTGGCGGTCTTCCTTCCGGCCTCCCTGACCCTTTGGCGGGCCGTGGGAAAGATCTTTTCCACGCTGAACAGATCGGGGTAGAGGAAGCACGATATGGTATGCCTGCCCGGTGTGGGCTCGCACGGGTAGGCGATGCCGAACCCATGATCGAGCCTCGGGTCGTGCATCGGCAGTTCCTGCCCCCCGGCGTGCATGGCCAGGGCCTCCGACCCCTTTCCGATCTTTTCAGCCGCCCGCTTCACGCCGTCGGCCAGGAGGTCCCCAAAGCCTTCACGGTGGATGATCATCTCGGTCAGTTTCAAGATCTCCTGGCCTTTTGCCCAGCCAAGCCTCAGTCCGCCGGTCATCCTCTCGTCGATGATCCCCTGTTCAAAGCACTCCGTGGCAAAGGCGATGCAGGTTCCGGCCGAAATCGTGTCGATCCCCGCGCGGTTGCACATCTCGTTGATCTCCATCATGGCGTCGAGATCGTCGTGCAGGAGGAGCCCGCCAAAGGCTGCCAGGGTTTCGTACTCCGGTTTATGGCCCTCGGTGCCACTGTACCGGCCCCTGGTCATATCCACCATCCCGCCGCAGGCGAGGGGACAGGACTGACAGGCGTACTTTCGCTTTTGTCGGGCGATCACGCTTTCGCCCGATGCCTTGAAGGCGCTGTCAAATGAGTAGTCGCGATAGCCGACCCCGCTCCAGTTTTGAATGGGCATGTCGCCGGTCAGGGCCGAATAGACCGTCAGTCCGGGGGTGCCGTACTGTTTGTAGAGTTCGCGCAGCGTGGACGCCTGGGCAGGGACGGAAATACCGGTGCGGGCCACCACGCGGCTGAAGACATTCATGAAGCGCACGGTCAGCCGGTCGGTCAGCTTGGAGGCGTTGAACTCCTCAAGAAAGCGCTTGTTGATGGCCTCGATGCGGGCCGGATCGGCGACCGGGATCTTTTGCCTTCCCCGGACCGCCAGTGCCTTGAGGCCTTTGCTTCCCATGACCGCGCCCAGGCCCGATCGGGCGGCGATACGCCCCCCGTCGGTCACCACACCGGAAATGAGGGATTGCTTTTCACCGGCCATCCCGATGGCGGCCACCCGGACCCGCCGGTCGCCCAGTTCGCTGCGGATGGCCTCTTCGGTTTCCACGGCGTCCTTTCCCCACAGCCCAGAGGCATCCCTGATCTCAACCCCCTGCTCCGTGAGGAAGGCCCACACCGGGCCGCTGGCCTTGCCGGTAAAAAAAACCGCGTCGTATCCGGCCCGTTTAATCTCCCGGGACAGGAACCCCCCGGCGTTGGCATCTCCCCACCCGCCCGTCAGGGGCGACTTCCCAACCACCATGAACCTTCCGGAGAAAAGGGCGCCCGATCCCGTCAAAAGCCCCGAGCAGAACCCCAGATGGCTCTCCGGTCCCAGCGGGTCGACCCCTGCCCTCTGACGCTGGGTGATCACCGCGGCCCCCAGCCCATATCCAGAAAGGTACTTCCTGTAGAAGTCATCCGGGGGTTCCACCGTCTCCGTGGTCCTGTCCGTCAGATTCACGACGCAATACCGGCCGGCATATCCTCCTGGCATGGTTGCCTCCTGCTATTTTTGTGGTATGGGTAACAAAACGTGGCCCGGCGAGACCTTGTGCCGGACACCGCCGACTCCGTCTTTGGCACACCGATTCCGGCATCGGCCGGAATGACGAAGGAAGGCATCGTTGTGTTTCACGAAAACCGGTTCATAAAGCGGCCCCACTGCATCTGCCAGTAGGCGATGTTGGCGTCCAGAATGAGCCTTGAATCGAAATTGGGGTTCCCGAGCTTCCCAAGGCCGGAAACGTAATGTACATGGTCGGCCACCGACACGGGGCACCCTTTGAGGTGGAGGTATCGCGATTTTCGGTTCTTTAGAAGAACGAAAGCGGGCTTGAGGTTCCGTACCAGCATGTCATTGGACTTGGTCTTGGTTTCGTCCACCTGTGAAGGAGACCGGTAGCTGCTTTCGATCCGCACATGCTCGCCGTCGATCTCCCCTTCCCAGCTCGTGCAGTCTCCGGCGAAAATCACTTTTTCACCCGGATCGAGATGGAGCGGCCCTTCCACCTTCCCCACCACATACCTCACCTTTTTCATGTCCTCATAGGCGGTCGGGTAATAACCCTTGAAGATGTGCATGGCCTCCTGAAGGGCCCCCGGGCACCCTCCCCAGCAGTAATCGGGTGAATGGGGTTCCGGAAACGTCCCTACCGTGCATCTGAGATTACCGTTTTCCCGGAAGTAATCATCGATATGCTCCATGCAGAATTCAAAGCCCCGGGTCTTCTCCTGCACCTCCTCGAGGGGGAAATTTCCACCCACATCGATCTCCTCCAGATTCATGGGACCAAAGCCCCGCTGGGATGTCAGCCGGAGATGGATCAGGTCTTTTGGGTCCACGTGGACCATATGGCACCCCACCGTATCCACGGCGCACGAATTGGTCCCCATGACGATGGCCCCCATATCGAAAGGGGTGGGAGTCAGCATCATCTTCTGACCGGCAATAATGCCATCGATGGCGATGAATTTCGGCTGAATGACCTCCTGAAGGTCGGCGATCTTGTGTTCCAGAAAGAGATTGTGGTCCACCAGCCGGTGCCGGTCGTCCTGGATCCCGATGAAGTTCTTGAGGCTGAGGGTAAGCCTGCACCAGGGATGGGCCTTGAATTTCGGGAGGTTGATCAGAAAATCCGCCTCCACCACAGGCCGCGGAAAAAACATGTTGTTTCTGAGTTTCTCTTTTCGGTGAAGGGCAAAGGGGACCTGCTCCACCTCGTCAAAATAATAGGTCTTGACCTGGTGCTTGTTGATGACTTCCGGATATCCAGCCATCTTGAAGTTGAAACGGGTCGGGATGGTGATGCCAGACCGTTCCCCCACCGCAATCTCCTCGACCTCCCCGGCACGGGCCTTGGTGGCCGAGATGACGCCATCCAGGAACTCCTTGCGCGTAAAGGCATTCGGGAAGATCTCAGGATGCGCTATGACAACGTTCGGCTTCAGCAGGACCTTTCCATAGGGCCGAACATCCAGCTCCTCCATTCCTTCCCGGATGATGCCGGCGATTTCATCGGGGTTGTACTCGTTGCACCTGAAGATGAGGACGCGATGCTGTTTTCCCATACCAAGTCCCTCCGTTTTATTGGGTTCGTCTTGACCCGCCGTCGTCTATCGGGTGGGGGGTTGATGCATCTTCCGGTATCTCCAGAGGTTCACCATGGCCCGGGCCGCCCGTTCCGGAGTGGGGAAATTGACCAGGGCCGCTGCTTGTTCCACATCCCTGATGGCCTCGTCCCAGATGCCGGGCGGTGACAACAAACACGATATCAGCGGCTTTTTCTGCCGCCAGGCCTTCAGCAGGCCCGATATGCCACGGACGGCATCCCGGTTCGCCGAGGCAAACATCATCAGAAGAAGAATCCCGTCCACCCTCTCGTCGTCCATGACCGCCTGAATGATCCCGCCGATGGCATTGGCATCATACCAGGCAGGGCCCATATCCACCGGATTGGTCCGAAGGGCGAGGGGGGGAAGGAGCCGATTGATGGTCTCCTGGGTAACTGGGGTAAACCGGACGATCTCGAGGCCCCCCCCCTCGCACACGTCGCAGGCGACCATGGAAGGCCCGGCCTGGCCGGAGAGGACCGCCACCCGGGGGCCGGCCGGAATGGGACAGGCCGAAAAGGCCTTGGCCGCATCCAGGAGGGTCTCGGCATTGTCCGTGGCCACGATGCCTGCCTGGGCAAAAGAGGCGATGTAAACCTGATGACTCCCTGCCAGGGACCCGGTGTGGGAACGGGATGCCGCATCCCCCACCTCGCCGCTGCCGGTCTTGTAGGCCAGGATCGGCTTGCGGCCCGATGCCTTCCTGGCCGCTACCATGAGAGCGCCCGCCTCGTCAATCCCTTCCACATAAAGGACGATAACCCGGGTCTCTGGATCATCCGCCAGGAATTCAATCATCTCGGGAAAATCCACATTCAGCCGGTTCCCTAAACCCACGATCATGCGAAAGCCCAGATCCATCCGCATGGCCATGAACCCAAGGAGATGGGAGATCCCGCCGCTCTGGCTGACGAGGGCAACGGTCCCCTTGCGCAGCAGGGAGAACTCCGGGGTAAACGAGGCATTGAGATCGGCTGTGAAGTTGATCATGCCGAAGGTGTTGGGGCCGATGACCGGGATGCCGGCGGTATTGGCGATGGCAGCGATCTCTGCATGAAGGTCTGCACCGGCCGGGTCGTCGATCTCTTTGAATCCGGCGGTAATCAGTACGATCCCCTTGACGCCCGCCTCTGCGCATTCCCGGAACACCCCCGGAACCCGGGCCGCCGGCACCACCACAATCGCCAGGTCAGCCCCCCCGTCACAGTCGCATATGGAACGCACCGCCCTCAACCCCATGATCTCTCTGGCCCCCGGGTTTACCGGGAAAATCCTCCCGGGGTATCCTCCCCGGGTCAGGCTCATCATGACGTGAAACCCCAATTTATCCGTCTTGTCCGAGGCCCCGATCACCGCCACCGACGCAGGATTAAACAGTGCGTGCATCCGATCGACAGGTTGTGTCATCTCCCTCATTACCCACTTTCTCAAACAATGTCCGACAGAAATACATTTTGGCATGATCCACGGCCGGGAGTCAAGGTTCTCCATGCATGTTGCTGGCCAGCGGACGGGTTGGATTCTGAGTCATCAAGGTCCTAAGATCCAAAACGCAGACAAAAGACAAGCAAAGGCAATCGTTAGGCCATCGAATTGAATCTTGGGGCCTCCCGACCGTGATAGCGCTCTTCACGGTTTCAGGAGATGCTGGCCCTCAGCGGGCGTGGTGGTGCTGGCGCCGTTCATGGCCCAGGCGTTTGCCGGTTCAGACTCGAACCGTGCGACGGAGGAGCCGCTTTCAGCATCCATGAAGTTCTCGAAGTTTGAGAATGCCGTAAACAGGGTCGCCGAAGGACAAGGAGAGGGCCTCGGCCTGCTCCGTTGTCATTTGGGCATAGATCTCTTGATCCCCCACCTCAACATCCACACAGGCCATACCCCCTACATGGCGGATTTCCGTGATTCGACCCTGGAACCGGTTCACCCTTGGCCCAGGAGGCGAGTAGGGAGAGATATAGACATGCCGGGGGTGAATGGCCACCCTTTCGAACGCTTCTCCCCCATCTTCCGGAACAAACAGATGGCCGCCCGCCCACTGGACGCGAACCAGCCCGTTTCCCAGGCTCTCCTTCCATGTGCACGGGATCATGTTGGCCTTTTCCAGGAATCCGCCTTCGAACGGCCCCCCTTCCAGAATGATTTCCCGGACGCTGCCAATCTGTTCCAGCCTCCCTTCAGTTAGGACCCCAATGCGATCGCCCAGGTCTCGGGCCTCTTCCAAGTTGTGGGTGACGGCCAGCATCGTGAGTCTAAGCTGTGACTGAATCCGCTTGAGTTGCAGACGGAGGTATCGAGAGGTTCGGAAATCCAGGCTGCTGAAGGGCTCATCGAGAAGGAGGATCTTCGGGAAGGCAATCAGTGCCCTCGCCAGGGCCACCCGCTGCTTTTCGCCGCCGCTCAATTGATCCGGAAGGCGGTCTGCCAGAGACGTGAGATGGAAGAGCGCCATCATCTGATCAATCCGCTCATCCCTTTCGTGCTTCTTGAGAACAAGTCGTTCAAGTCCGGTGTGAATGTTCTTTGCTACGGACATATGAGGGAAAAGGAGAAGGTCCTGAAACAGGTAGCCGATAGGTCGGTTGCAGGGAGGGTAACCGTTCACGCACTGCCCGTCTACCGCGATGCGACCCTCATAAGGAAAGAGCCCGGCGATCACATTGAGGAGCGTTGTTTTGCCAGCACCGGATGGCCCTACAAGCACCAGGAGTTCGCCGTCCCGAATCTCCATGGAGATCCCCTTGATGATGCGGTTTCTGACATCCTGGAGAATGATATCCGCCATGGCTTTTACCGGGAGGGAAACATTTCCGGCCTCGGCGCCTGTCTGATCAACCTGAGGGATAGGAGAAGGAAAAAACCTGTTGCCATAAGGACCCAGGCACAGGAGAGGGCGGTGCCCAGTTCGCCGCTGGAGATGTTGAGATAAATGGCTGTGGGGAGGGTTTCCGTCTTGAACCGGATGGCCCCTGCCACCATGAGCGTGGCCCCGAATTCTCCCATGGCCCGGGTCCAGCCAAGGATTGTGCCGGCCAGGATGCCCTGCCGGGCCAGGGGTAGACTGATCCGGAAAAAGACCTTCCATGGCCGAAATCCCAGGGTAGCGGCCGCCCATTCATACCGCGGCCCTGTCCGTTCAAAGGCTGCCTGGCTGCTCCGCATGACGATGGGGCATGCCACGAAGGTCTGGGCCAGGAACGCGCCCCATGGGGTGAAAAGGATGTGGATGCCCCATTGTCCCAGCGGTTCCCCGAGCATGCCCTGACCAAACAAGAAGAGAAGCCCCACGCCGGCAATCAGGGGTGTTATGACCAGGGGAATATCCAGAAACGTATCCAAGATGGTCTTGCCGGGAAACTGGGTCCGGGCCAGCATATAGCCGGTCGGCACTCCCAAGATCAGGGAAAGGAGTGTGGAGACCACGGAGGTGATCAGGCTAAGGCGCAGGGCAAAAAGGGTCTCTTCCGACCCCAGGGCGGCGATGATCTCTGCAGGAGACAGACGGAAAAAAAGGGCGGCCAACACACCGGCAGTGAAGAAAAAGAGCACTATCACGGGGAACCAAAACAAGCGATTCATGGGTCAGTCCTTTGAACGGCCTTCGTCAGCGCCAGGAAACCAAAATGCTCGAATACGGCAATGCTTTCAGGGGAGGCCATGAAATCGCAAAAACGGGACGCCTCGGCCCGGTTTTTGGAATCTGTCAGTACGGCAACGGCAATGGTCTCGGGCTGAAAATATTTTTCGGGAATCGGAATCATCCGGATACGGTCCTTGAATTGAAAGGCATCCGCCCTGCCGATAATCGCCGCGTCCGCATCCCCCTGGGCGACATACAGGGCCAGTTGCTTGACCGTGGCCCCGTAGACGACCACATTCTTCAGGATTTGCTCTCTTAGAGAGGATCGGGACAGGATCGTCTGGGCCGTCCTGCCCAATGCCATCGCCTTTGGGTCCCCCAGGGCCAGCCGCACGCCCGACCGGGCCAGATCGTCAAAGGAGCGGATGAGATCTGCCTTGCTTTTGTTAACCCCCACCACTGCAGTGTGGGCCGCCACCTTTTGGAAAGAGTGGATCCGCCCCATGGTTTCCAGTTTCTCAATGTAAAACAGGGCCCCCGGCATAAACAGGTCTCCCTGACCCGATGCGAGGATAGATGACATAAGCTGACCGCTCCCTCCATAGGTGACGCGAACGACATGCCCGGCCTGCTTTTCAAATGCTTCGATCAACTGGTCTGTGGGCTGACGCAGGCCCGCCCCGGCAAAGAGGAGGAGGTCGGCCGACAACGCCTCTCCAGGCCCGCCGATCGTCAGTGCGAGCAAAGTGGTGGAAACCAGCAGCAGTCTATGAAAGAGAGGTAGTTCGGCGGCCATGGTGACAGGTCAGTGGCTGCACGGGCAGAACCGCTCCCACCCCATCAAATGGGCGGCGCCCGCAACGGTGGTGCCGTAGAAGATGATGGGCTTCTTGTTGAGCAGGGGAGTGATGCTGCCGTTCGCCAGAGTGGTCCCGGTCACCAGGAGGAGGTCGGCCCAGTTGACGGCGTCTTCCGTCTGGTCCGGGTGCTCGATGATCACGCCGAACTTCCGAACGCCGATGTTGTCGGGGTCCATGTCCAGGACCCGCAGGGGATGCACAGGGGCCAGGTTCTCCACCATGCGCGGCTGAAACCCTACCTGTGCGATCCGTGCCCCGCTGTACCGATCTTTCAAGTAGGGAACGAGTGCCTTTCCGCAGGAGACGGGCTCTTCGTCCCGGCAGTGGATGGAACCCTCGATCCTTCCCAGGCGCCTGAGTACCGCGTTGAGGGAGGCGATGAAGACGGCCCGCTGGTAGTTGTCTTCCATGGGGAGAAGCAGCACCTGCTCCAGCGTTCCTTCGTAGTCGCCGTACATGTCCGTAAAGGCCTGACCCCCCGCACCCATAAGGGTGGCCTGCATGAGCTTTTCCTTCCCCTTCTGAATGGGAAAATCCTGATGCCCCGGGTTCCCGATGGCCTCTGCGGTGCTGAGGGCCCTGGCTCGAACCTGAATCCGTTCCGAGAGAAGCCCCTCATCCCTCCATAGCTCAAAGACCCGTTTTTTGAGTTGTTCGTAAAAATCATCCATGATTCGTCCCTTTATCGCACAAAAAAGAGAGCTTCCTCCTTCAGCCAGGTGAGCCATGCCCCTAAGGTGGCGATACGGAAGCCGTAAACCAGTCGCTTGTAAGCGTCCTTTTCGGACTGTCGTTTGGTTAAGAGACCTTCCTTAATCTGCTCCAGCACCGTCATCTGCGCTTGCACCAGCAGGCTGCCCCCTTGCAGGTTCAACTGCCTGAGAAAAAAGAGCTTGGCCAGGAACTCAATACGGAGGTCCCGGACATGGTCGGTGGGGCTTTTCAGCCATTCCAGGAACTTCGCCTCCCCTAACGGCATCATGGAGAACACCCGTTTGGAGGGACGCGTTTCCTGGGCCTGGAATGTCGAACGGACCCATCCCTCCTTTTCCAGCCTCTTAAGGAGCACATAGAGCTGGCTCGTGCTGACGCTCCAGGCCGGCCCCATTCCTGTCTCAAGGGATTGGATGATCTCATATCCATGCTTGGGCCCCGACATCAACACCCCAAGCAGGGCATATTCCGTGGCGGGCTTGTCTTTCATTTATGATTCTCCCATCCTGTTTGATACTGAGCAGGCTTTCCGACAGGCACCCACCCGACAAGGGCTTTCCATTAGGGAAGAGGTAGCCCTTCGTGAAGATCTGTCTATTTTAAAATAGTCCATTTGATTTTATTCTGTCAAGGAAAAATGGCTGTCATCAACGGCTTGCCCGTGCGGTCAAATGTCACCCGATAGAGGGGGGGGCCAGGATGGGTAGGGACGAGACCTATTGTTATTTCGGGCTGTGTGAAATTGGGACTCTGGGGGTCCTGGCGGCCACAGGATCTTCTAATCTACCTTTAAACGCATTGGATGTGTCCTACCACCCTCTCGTACTCGGGTCAAACGGACAAGAGACAGGCCTCTGGCTCTCAAGAAATGATTGACGAAAAAGCCAAAACCAGCCACTATGAACAATAAGGAAGACATCGAGTGGAGGAGGTTCAGATGCGAACCGGAATCAAGGACCTCAAGAACCAGTTGGGCCGTTACCTTCTATGGTAAGGTGGAAAAAGGTGATCATTATGGATGCAATGCGGCATGATGCGCTGGAAAAGATGACATCGCTGGTGCGATCCCACGACACCTGCGTGCTGGCCACGGTATTCGAAGGACGACCCCACTGTTCCCTCATGGCCTATGCAGCCGACGATGCGTGTGGAGAGATTTACATGGCGACCTCGCGCACCACCAGCAAGTTCAGAAATCTCTTGGGCAATCCCCATGTCAGCCTTCTCATCGATACGCGGGAGGAACATGCCGGTCCTGCGCGCCCCGAGGCAAAGGCCCTCACCGTGACGGGAGAATTCGAGCCTATTCACGAGGGGGCAAAGCGGAGGTCCGTCGAGGCGAGGCTAACGGCGGCCCACCCCTACCTGAAGGACTTCATGGCCCGTGAAAACGCGGAGGTGTTTTCGGTGAAGGTGACCTCCTTTCTCCTCCTGGAAGGGTTGTCCAATGCCTCGTACGAGGAGGTGTAGGGGCCAGGCGCCCGAGGCGATGGATGAGCCAATGGATCTGATCAGCCCGGTACCTGGTCCGAGGGTGAGAAAGGGGAACCGCGCTTCGGTGAACGCCGGGGGCCGGTTCGTTCTTTACTGGATGATCGCCAATCGCAGGGCCCAATGGAACCCCACCCTGGATCGGGCCATCGACTGGGCCAGAGAACTCAACAAGCCGCTGGTGGTCTTGGAGGCCCTCCGTTGCGGATATGCATGGGCCAGCGACCGGCTGCATCATTTCATCCTGCGGGGAATGGCGGATAATGCCCAGCGGTTCAAGGGATCCCCGATCCTCTATTATCCTTACGTGGAACCCTTACCCGGTGCAGGCGGGGGGCTCCTGGAGGGCCTTGCCCGCGAGGCGTGTCTGGTGGTTACCGACGATTTCCCCGCCTTCTTTCTCCCCAGGATGATCGCGTCAGCATCTCAAAAAATGCCGGTGCTCATGGAACTGGTGGACGGCAACGGCATCCTCCCCATGCGCTCAGCGGACCGCGTGTTCCCCACGGCCCACGCCTTCAGGCGGTTTCTCCAGAAGACGCTTCCTTCCTATCTCGCAGAACACCCCAGGCCCCAGCCCCTACGGGGTCTCCGCCTGCATCGACTCGAGGCAGTCCCGGCCCAGGTCCTCGAACGATGGCCAGCGGCGAGCCCATCGATGCTGAAGGGCGAAGGGAAGGCCCTGGCCCAATTGCCCCTGGACCACGAGGTCATGCCGGTTCGAGGAGAAGGGGGTTCTGGCGCGGCCGAGCAGCGGCTTCGCGCCTTCGTGGAAACCCGGCTGGCGGTCTATGACCGGGATCGAAACGAACCCGGAATCGATGGGACCAGCGGGATCTCCCCTTATCTCCACTTCGGACATATGAGCGCCCATCAGATATTCCATGGGATCATGGAGCAGGAGAACTGGTTTTTTGACCGTCTCTCGTCCCGGGCCAATGGGAGCCGTTCAGGGTGGTGGGGCATGAGCGCCTCGGCTGAGGCCTTCCTGGATCAGTTGGTGACCTGGCGGGAGCTCGGGTTCAACATGTGCTGGCAAAAGGGGGACTATGACCGCTACGAATCGCTTCCGTCCTGGGCATTGAAGACCCTGGCCGACCACGCCACGGATGAACGACCCTATCTCTACTCTTTGAAAGCCCTGGCCTCGGCAGAGACCCATGATCCCCTCTGGAATGCGGCCCAAACCCAACTGGTTCGTGAAGGTCGGATTCACAACTATTTGCGCATGTTGTGGGGCAAGAAGATCCTTGAGTGGACCCCTCATCCCCGCGAGGCCCTCGACATCATGATCCAACTCAACAACCGCTACGCCCTGGACGGCCGGGACCCCAATTCCTATTCGGGCATCTTCTGGATCCTGGGCCGCTATGACCGGGCCTGGGGGCCGGAGCGGCCGGTCTTCGGCAAGATCCGGTACATGAGTTCGAGCAATACGGCCCGTAAATTCCACGTGACAGACTACATCGAGCGCTACACGGCAAGGTCTCGATGATGAAAAGGAGGACCTGACCATGAAGATCTTCATGACCGGCGGCACCGGCTTCGTGGGCACTACCCTGACTCGGCAGCTGACGGACCAGGGCCACGTGGTGACCGTTTTAACCCGAAACAGGCCTCCGGCGCCTGTCCACGGCCCGGATCAGGGGGTCTCCTATGTGGAAGGGGATCCCACAAGGCCGGGGGCCTGGCAGGATCGGGTTCCGGGTCACGACGGCGTCATCAATCTGGCCGGTGCCTCCATCTTCAGAAAATGGGACCGGGAGGCCAAGGCACTCATTCGGGACAGCCGCGTTCAAACGACAACCAACCTGGTGGATGCCCTCGCCAGGGGACCGAAAGGGGGAATGACCCTGATCAGCACCTCGGCTGTGGGGTATTATGGCTTCCACGGAGATGAGGAACTGGACGAGGCAAGCCCTCCCGGGGATGATTTCCTGGCCTCGGTAACCCGCGACTGGGAGACAGCCGCAGCCCGGGCCGAGACCTTTGGCGCGAGGGTCGTCATTTGCCGGTTCGGGATTGTCCTGGGCCGCAGCGGGGGGGCCCTCGCCGAACTCGTCCCCCTGTTTCAAAAAGGTCTGGGGAGTCCGTTGGGAAGCGGCAGGCAATGGGTCTCATGGATTCATGAAGCAGACCTGGTGAACACTTATCTGTTTCTCTTGACAAAGAAAGACCTGTCCGGTCCGGTCAATTGCACGGCGCCGCACCCCGTCACCAACAAGGACCTGACCCATGCCCTGGGAAAGGCCCTGGGAAAACCCACGCTCCTCCCTGCGGTCCCAGGATTTGTCGTCAAGATGATGAAGGGGGAGTTTGGCGCCACGCTCCTGGAAGGGCAACGCGTCCTTCCGAAACGACTGTTGGCCTCGGGATTTCATTTTCATTTTCCCCATATTGACACGGCCTTCCATGACCTCGTGGGGCGGACTTGAGAGGTTGAGGGGGCGTAGGGGAAAATCGTTTTGACAGAATCGGTTCGATGCCGTATAAGGACTCGTTTGGGGACGGGCGATTCCTATGTGGCGACAACCGCTGCGCCTGCCTGTTGTGGCACACTGGCTTGCCTGCCGCGCACTTGCTGCGCCGAAGAAGATCGATCTCCGATTTGTATGGATGATGGGGGAAGGAAAGAAAGGGAAAGAACATGGCATCGAAGACAAAAGAAGCAAGAGTGGAACAGAAACGCTACTGGGATGCGCAGTTGGAGCAACGGGTCTCTCTGTTGAAGGAGAAAGGCCTTGACGCCGATGCCGTCTCCAGGGACGCCTCTGTGAGAAAACTGCGGGCCAAGATCCGGGAAACCGGTCGTCGCTTGACGGCTATCGGGGGAAAGGAACAGAAGGCCGAGGAGATGGCCCGAATCAAGGCCGAAAAGCTGGCTGCGCCGAAGATCAAAAAATCCGACAAGAAAAAGATGGCGGAAGAGAAGCCTGCCGAGAGCAAGCGGCAACAGAAAAAGAAAAAGAGGAAAGAGGAGCAGAACAAGGAAGCTGAGTGATGCGGCATGGGCCCTGGGGGTCACCTCGATCTGCAAGGGGAAAGGAAGGGACCTCATAGCGGGGTCGGGCACTCGGCCACTCTGTGAGACAGATCTTCAGGGCTGAACGGGAGTTTTCTAAAGAGCTTATCCTGAACCTGTCGGCATAAAAAGAAGTTCTGACGAATGGCCTGTCTCAATTGCACCTGACCCCTGCCGTACCGAGTCAGAATATACTGAAGGCGCTCATTCAGGCTGACGATTCGGTCATGATTGACTCGTTTGTCCGCATAAAAGACGATCTCCTTTTCGCAGTAATCCCCATTCAGGGCATAGTCCTTCAGCCTCACATGCTCTGCGACGATGGGGGCGATCTCGTTGAGATGGTGGCTCAGGCAGATCTCCCTCCCTAATTGAGAATGGTCCGCCCCCGAGGCAAGGGATTCTGTTTTTCCTATGTCGTGAAGGAGCGCCCCGACCGTGACCGTTTCGACACATATATCGATGTTTGCGGCCCGCAGCTCTTGAGCGATCAGGCGGGCCACCCTGGCGACGACCACCGAGTGGGCCCTGATATTGTCCAGCATTCGGTATGCATCCATGAGCCGATAGCATTCTTGAACGGAAGGGACCATCCCCGCACCTCCTGAAAAGGCCTTGAATCGTATCAGTCCGACGACGTTCTTTCAACCCAAAACCCAACCGCATGATTCGGGCTGCGCCGCCACGGGAGGACGGGCGACAAACCAGGCGGAGTGTCCGGCCGCTGCCAACGGGATGTTGACAATCGATCGGTTTTTGATTAAGTACGTGAAACGGTCTCGGTTTTATCCCGAGGCCGGAATGACACCCAAGGGAGGGATGCGCCATTTCTGACTTTTCGCAAAACAGTGGTCGTGTCACCACATTTCATATCCTTCGGGAGGAGCGAAAGCACCTCAAAGCCCAGCTCAAACTTCATTCAAGATGGAAACGGACGGTGCTGGTCATCCCACTCCTGGCCAGTGAATACACCCAGCCCTCCAATTTGGTCACATTTCAGCGGATCCTCAGGCAGCTCAAAGACGTGACCTACGTATCGAAGATCATCTTCGGGCTGGATAAGGCCACAGAAGAGGAGGCCTTTGTCCTGAAGAACCTGATAGAGAGTTATGAGATCAGGAACTACCTGATTCAATGGAATGACGGTCCGGGCTTCAGCGCCATTTACCAGAAGCTCAACGAGGCGGGGTTCAACATCAGCGAGGCCGGCAAAGGGAAAAACATGTTCCTCAGTTTCGGCATCGCCATCGCCCTGGGCGCCGAGTCAGTCGGTCTCATCGATGCGGACATTCGGACCTTCAGGCGGGTCCAACTGGATCGGCTCTTTTATCCGGTCGTCGTCCTGGGCTACGATTTCTCGAAGGCCTATTACGCCCGGATCATGGACAACCGCCTGTACGGAAGGGTCAAGCGGCTGCTTCTGGACCCCCTACTTATCGCTCTCAAGCGAAAGTTCACCGAGAGCAAAGAACAGAAGATGCTGAACCTGATCCAGTTTCTGCTCAATTTCAACTACCAGCTTTCCGGTGAGGTGGCGTTTCATGTGGATCTGTTGAAGCGCATGCGCTTCGCCACCAACTGGGGTGTCGAGATATTCACGCTCATTGAGGTGTACCGAAAGGCCTCTGCGCCGGCCCAGGTGATGTTTTCCAAAGACCCGTTCGATCACAAGCATCAGGAGGCCTCGCCCGACGACCGCACCAAGGGCCTCAACCGGATGGCCATCGACATCGTCACCACCCTCATGAACGCCCTGGTCATCGAAGAGGGCCTCGAGATAGCTGATACATTTTTTAGGGATCTCGCGGTAACCTACCAGGCCGTGGCCGAGGAGCAGGTGAAAAAATACTCAGATGATTCGGCTTTCAGTGACCTCGGCTACGATCGGGACAGTGAAGAGCATCTGATTAAACACGTGTTCCGAAATTCGATTCTTCAGGCTGGAGAGTTGCTGACTTCTCCCTACCGGATGACAGAGAAGTTCCTGAGGTTTGTCCACATGTATCCGGAGTTCAAACCCTTCATCGACAACGGTCTTGCCGAGGCCATCCTGACGGTAGAGCGGAAGGCCGAGCAATCGGTCTTTGAGACCCCCCAGACGGTCTCGTGGGAGCGGGTATCCAACAAACTGCCCCGAATATTTTATGATCTGATCGAAGTCGTTGAGAGTGAGAAGAGACGGTTTTCCTGATGCCTTTACAGGTCGAATCTTGAATAACCATGGGACCCAACGCTCCTCTTTTCCTGGTTTTCACTGACCTGGACGGCACCCTCCTGGATCACGACACCTACGACTGGGAGCCGGCCATCCCGGCCCTGGACGTGTGCAGGGAAAGAGGGGTCCCCGTCATCCTGGTCTCCAGCAAGACCCGCGCCGAACTGGATATCCTTCGCCGCAGGCTCTCTCTTAAAGGACCCTTTATTTCGGAGAACGGCGGCGGGATCTTTTTTCCCGCAGAGACATTCCCGGATCCGCCGGCGGGGGCCGTCTTTTCCAGGGACCCCCAGCAACCCGACCCAGCGTCTCGAGGGCCTGGGAACCGGCCAGGAGAAGGGGGACTGTGGAAGATATCCCTCGGCGTTCCTTATGCCCGGCTGGTCCAGGCCCTTGAGGACATCCGCCGCGAATTGAACTGGGACATCAAGGGATTCTCGATGATGGGCCTTGAGGAGATCTCGCGTCTCACCGGCCTGGCCAGAGAGGAGGCCCGATGGGCTGCCCTGCGCGAGTACGATGAACCCTTCATCCTTCAGGGCGACGCACCCCAAGACCTGGCCCCGCTGTATCGGGCCGCCGAAAAAAGAGGACTGAGGATCACATCAGGCGGCCGGTTCTTCCATCTTCAGGGGAAGAACGACAAGGCCGGGGCCCTGGAGCGGGTCTCTGCCCATTACAGAAAGCGCCATGACCCTGTGACGGTCATTGCCCTCGGAGACAGTCCGAACGATTTTGCCATGCTCGAGAAGGCCGATATCCCGGTGTTGATCCGTTCCCCAAGGACATTCCCGGACCTGAAGCGCCGCATTCCAGGTCTCATTGTATCTGATCAATTCGGTCCTGCAGGGTGGAACGCAGTCATTCAGCGGCTGTTGAGGAAGAATGGAGAAGGCGCCCATAAACGATCCCTTTGAAAAGGAGGTGAACCCTGCGGGGATCACCCGGGCGGACCTGGTGGTCTGCATCCCCTCTTATAACGAGGCCGATGCCATCAGCTATCCGGTCACCCAGGCAGATATGGGGCTGCAGCAGTATTTCTCCGATATGGCCACGGTCATCATCAACTGCGACAACAATTCCCCGGACAACACCCGCCAGGCCTTCTTGCATACCCAGACCCGGACCCCCAAGATCTATCTTTCCACCCCACCCGGGATCAAGGGAAAGGGAAACAATTTCAAGAACCTGTTTGAGAAGGTAGTCGAGCTGAAGGCGAAGGCTGTGGTGGTGGTGGACGCGGACCTCAAGAGCATCACGCCCGAATGGATTCGGCACCTGGGCAATCCCCTATTTCAGGGATTTTCCTATGTGGCCCCCCTGTATGTTCGGCACAAGTATGACGGCACCATTACGAACGGGATCGCCTATCCCATGACAAGGGCCCTGTACGGAAGAAGGGTCCGGCAGCCTATCGGCGGGGACTTCGGATTCAGCGGCAGGCTGGCCCAGGCATACCTCGAGAGCACCACATGGAATGAATCCGTATCCCACTTCGGCATCGATATTTGGATGACCACCCTGGCCATCAATCAGCGAATTCAAATCTGCCAGGCCTTTATGGGGCGCCCCAAGATCCACCGCACCAAGGACCCCGGCTTGGATCTTGGCCCCATGTTCAGGCAGGTGGTGGGAACCATCTTTGCCTTGATGAAGGATTTTGAATCGCTCTGGATGAAGGTCAAATACAGCCGGCCCACAGCCATCTTCGGATTTGGCCTCGGGGAGGTGGAGATGCCCCCCAAGGTGGATGTGGATACGAACCATCTGCTGTTTCAATTTCACGAGGGATTCGATCGATATTGTCACATCTGGGAGCGGGTCCTCACCTCGGATGTGTACGGAAAACTCCGGGAGATCGGCGGCCTCAAGGAATCGGAGTTCAATTTCCCTACCGATCTCTGGGCCCGGGTCCTATTTGATACCGCTGTGTCCTATGGCACGGCAGGCCTGAACGAGGATGAGCTGATGGATTCCCTCATCCCCCTCTATTTTGGAAGGACGCTCTCCTTTGTGAAGCGCACTCAGAAGATGTCCATCAAACAGGCCGAAGACGCCATTGAGGCCGACTGCGAGACCTTTGAGATGACCAAGCCCTACCTGATTTCGCAGTGGAAGAAGAGACGGGCAAATGGATGACGCATTGAGGAAATACACCCATCAAAACGGATCACACAGAGCCATAAAGGCCACAGAGAAAAAACCGATGCGGATACCCGCAGGCAAAATAGCTCACCCAAAGCCGCAACGCCGCAAAGGGCTTTTATTTGGGGACCTTAAAATGAATTATTTTGCTTTTCTTTGTGTCTTTGTGTCTCCATGTGAGACCCCCTAAGGAGAACTACATGCCCAAACGAGACGATATCAAGCGGGTGATGATCATCAGTTCAGGTCCGATCATTATCGGGCAGGCCTGCGAGTTTGACTACTCGGGGACCCAGGCCTGCAAGGCCCTTCGAAAGCTGGGCTACGAGATTGTCCTGGCCAATTCCAACCCGGCCACCATCATGACCGATCCCGGAATGGCCGAGGCGACCTATATCGAGCCGCTCAACCTTCAGGCCATGGAGGAGATCATCGAGAGAGAAAGGCCGGATGCCCTGCTTCCCAATCTGGGAGGGCAATCGGGGCTCAATCTCGCCTCGGAACTGGCCCGTACCGGGGTCCTGGAGAAATACAACGTCCGGATCATCGGTGTGGAGGTGGATGCCATCAAACGGGGGGAGGACCGGATCGCCTTCAAGGAGACCATGGAGCGTCTCGGAATCGAGATGCCGAGAAGTGAGCCCGCCTACACTGTCGAGGAGGCGGAACGTATCGCGGACAGGCTGGGCTATCCCGTGGTGATTCGTCCCGCCTATACCATGGGAGGGACCGGGGGCGGGCTGGTGTACAATGTGGAGGAACTGCGGGTGATTGCCAGCCGGGGGATTTCCGCGAGCCTCGTGGGCCAGATCCTGGTGGAGGAGTCGGTCCTCGGATGGGAAGAACTCGAACTCGAGGTGGTGCGGGACGCCAAGAACCAGATGATCACTGTCTGCTTTATCGAAAACGTGGATGCCATGGGGGTCCACACGGGCGATTCCTACTGCACGGCCCCTATGCTGACCATCGACCCGGCGCTGCAGAAGAAGCTGCAGCAATACTCCTATGACATTGTGGAGGCCATCAAGGTCATCGGCGGCACCAACATCCAGTTTGCCCACGACCCCACAACCGGCCGGGTGGTGGTGATCGAGATCAATCCCCGGACCTCCCGCTCTTCGGCCCTGGCCTCCAAGGCGACCGGGTTTCCCATCGCCCTCGTCTCCGCCATGCTGGCCGGCGGCCTGACCCTTGACGAGATTCCCTACTGGCGGGAAGGGACGTTAGACAAGTACACCCCCTGGGGAGATTATGTGGTGGTCAAGTTTGCCCGGTGGGCCTTTGAGAAGTTCGAGGGAAGCATCGACCGATTGGGGACCCAGATGCGCGCGGTGGGCGAGGTCATGAGCATCGGCAAGACCTACAAGGAGGCCTTTCAGAAGGCCATTCGATCCCTGGAAAACGGGCGGTACGGCCTTGGGTTCGCGAGGGACTTCAACAGGAAATCCCTGGACGACCTCCTGGATCTACTGGCCGAGCCGTCCAGCGAGCGCCAGTTCATCATGTACGAGGCCCTTCGAAAGGGGGCCGACATCGATCTCCTCCACGCCAGAACCCATATCAAGCGTTGGTTTATCGAGCAGATGAAGGAATTGGTGGACCTGGAGGAAAAAATCCTCGCGCACAAGGGGGGTTCCCTTCCCGATGATCTCCTCGCCCAGGCCAAGAAGGACGGCTTCGCAGACCGGTACCTGGCCAAGCTCCTGCAGACCCCCGAAAAGGCGATTCGGGAACAGCGCAAGGCCCTGGGTGCAGTGGAAGGCTGGGAGCCGGTCCCGGTGAGCGGGGTGGAAAATGCCGCCTATTATTTCTCCACCTACAACGCCCCGGACCAGGTAGGCGCCAGCGACCGGCGCAAGGTGATGGTCCTGGGCGGCGGGCCCAACCGGATCGGTCAGGGGATCGAGTTCGATTATTGCTGCGTGCACGCGGCCTTCGCCCTGCGGGACGAGGGGGTCGAGTCGATCATGGTCAACTGCAACCCGGAGACCGTATCCACCGACTACGACACCTCGGACAAGCTCTATTTCGAGCCCCTCACCGTGGAGGACGTCCTGAGCATCTACGAAAAGGAAAAACCGGAGGGGGTCATCGTCCAGTTCGGGGGTCAAACCCCCCTCAACATCGCCGGCGAGCTGGCCGAGGCAGGCGTGAACATCATCGGCACGTCCCCCGAGACCATCGATCTGGCTGAGGACCGGGACCGGTTCCGCCTCAAGATGCGGAAGCTGGGCATCCCCCAGCCCGAGTCGGGCATGGCCAGCACCCTCGAGGAAGCACTTCAAATCGCCGAGAGGATCGGGTATCCGCTCATGGTGAGGCCGTCCTATGTGCTGGGGGGGCGGGCCATGGAGGTGATCCATGACGAGGAGATGCTGCGGCGCTATGTGACCGCGGCCGTGGACGTCACCCCGGAGCGACCCATCCTGATCGACAAGTTTCTGGAAAACGCCATCGAGTGTGAGGCCGACGCCATCTCAGACGGGACCGACGCCCTTGTCCCGGCGGTCATGGAGCACATCGAACTGGCCGGGGTCCATTCGGGCGATTCAGCCTGCGTCATCCCCCCCATCAGCATTCCGGCCAAACACCTGGACACCATCTATGAGTATACGCGAAAGATCGCGGTGGAGCTGAAGGTGGTCGGGCTGATGAATATCCAGTATGCCATTGCCAACGATACGGTCTATATTCTCGAGGCCAACCCCCGCGCCTCCCGGACGGTTCCCCTGGTCTCCAAGGTCTGCAATATCTCCATGGCACGGATCGCCACCCAGTTGATGCTGGGAAAGAAGCTCGCCGACCTGGATATTCGGCCCCGGAGCATTCCCCATTTCGGGGTCAAAGAGGCGGTCTTCCCGTTCAACATGTTCCCGGAGGTGGATCCCCTGCTGGGGCCGGAGATGCGGTCCACCGGCGAGGTCCTGGGCATGGCCGACTCCTTTGGACTGGCCTATTTCAAGGCCCAGGAGGCCACCCAACTCCCGCTCCCCTCCGAAGGGACAGTATTGATTACGGTATCCGAGGCGGATCGACCGGCGGTCCTGGAGGCGGCCCGGCAATTCAGCAGGCTGGGATTCAAGATCAAGGCGACTCGAGGCACCCACCAATTCCTGACCGAGTGCGGCATCGAGTCCTCCCTGATCCTGAAGATGCATGAAGGCCGGCCCCACATCGTGGATGGCATCAAGAACAACGAGATTCAACTGGTGGTGAACACGCCCAGCGGCAAACTGAGCAAGCACGACGACTCCTACATACGAAAGGCGGCCATCAAGTACAAGGTCCCCTACATCACCACCATTGCCGCGGCCCTGGCCGCCACCCGAGGGATTGCCAAGGTGCGCGAGGGTCATGGCCGGGTCAAGCCGCTTCAGAGCTACCACCAGGATATCAAATAGAGGGGACAACCATGGACGGCATTGTTGGGATTTACAGCCTTGGCGATTCGGAACTGGTGAGTAAGGCCTTTTTTGCCACCGGCGCCTGTCAGCACAGGGGAAAGGCCAGCACGGGTCTGGCCGTGGCCAACGGACGGGGGATCCATATCCATAAGGACCTGGGCAGGATTGCCGAGGTGATCGATTATCATACCGTACGGACGTTTCAGCATCTGGACCCGGTGGCGGCCATCGGAAACATCGGGTACACCAAGCGGCGGGTACCTGAAAAGATCAATGCGGAACCGATCGAAATCCGACCCAAAAGGAGATCCCCGCTCACGCTCGTCCTGACCATGGACGGGTATCTCATCAAAGAAGATGACATCAAGGCGGAACTGGAGGCGGATTACCGGTTCGAGACGAACAACAAGACGGAGATCGTGGGCGCCCTGTTGCACCAGTATCTTTCTCAGGAAGGGATCCGCTTCGAGGCGGGGAGACGTCTGGTGGAGCGGATGGAAGGGAGGGGGACCTTCGCCCTGACCGCCCTGGTCCACGACGGCCAGGAGGCCTACCTGCTGGCCCTGAACGACGACAAGGCCTTTGAGCCCTTCTGTTATGCCACCATTGACGGCGCCTTTGTGGTATGCTCCGAATCCTGCTCCCACAGGCGGTTGGGCGGGACCACCAGCCGGGAATATGACGGCGCGGAGATGACCATCTGCTCTTCCAAAGGGATCGAGACCCGGCGGTTGATTGAGCGGGAGATGATGCCCGACATCTTTCAGGCAGTCTATTACGGCAATGTGGCCTCCCTCTTTCGAGGCAAGGAGATCTTCCAGATTCGAAGGGAGCTGGGGCTGGGGCTGACCCGCCAGTACGCGACCTCCCGGGCGGATGTGGTCATTCCCAACCCCGAATCGGGATGGGGTGTCAGTGTGGGCATTGCCGAAGGCCTCAAAAAGAACCTCTACCCTGCCCTCATCAAACTCCCGCAGGCGGTCCGGACATTTCAGGAGGGGGTACGCATGACCAGGTCTCAGGAAGTGGGGCTCAAATTCGGGGCCGTCGATTCCCTCCTCAAGGGGAAGAACATCGCCATGGGGGACGACAGCATCGTGCGGGGGACCGTGAGCGAGGGGGGATCCGTCTGGGTGGCCTATAACGCCGGCGCCAGCTACCTCGAGTTCTGGGTCTCCTATGGGCCGATGTTTTTCCCCTCCTTCAAGGAATGGCACCGGGGCATCGAGTGTCTTCAGGAGCTGGCGGTTCAGCGGGCCTTTGAGGGGTCCAATCCGTACGACAAGGGCCTTGACGAAATCAACAGGGCGGTGGCCCAACTGATCCACGTAGACGAGGTGCGATACAACATGCTGGAAGGGATCCGAACGGTGACAGGGGATGGTTCCTTCCAGGCCATGGATGCCAGCTATCCGATCGCTGAGGCCTTCTGGCCCGACTGGCTCAAAGGAGAGGTGGAGGCGTTTCATCGGTATCAGGGGAAATGATGCCGGATGCCGGATACTCGATACCGGATCAAAACATGCTGATGACATTCCAGCTTTAGGTTGATGATCCGACCCGTATCAGGCCTGACGACCAAGATTTCATTCAGAATTCAGGATCCGGAAACCCGGGATCCAGGGACCGGGGACCATAAACCAGTATCCAATATCCAGGAACCAGAATCCAGAATGTCCCTCATCTTCGACAGAAACAGCGCCCGGTTCTATGAATCATGGCGACAGTCTTCCCAGAGCCGGGCCATTGAACGGTCCCTCGGGCCGTTGGTCCAATCGGTCCTGGATCCCCTGCCGGGAGAGAGGTTGCTCGACATCGGGTGCGGCGACGGAACCCATCTGCTCATGTTCAACCGGCTGGGCCTGGATGTCACGGGCGTGGATGCCTCGGTGGACATGGTGGAGGTGACCCGGTCGCGTCTGGGACCCCGATCTGCCGTCCGGGTGGGAATGGCCGAGGAACTCCCCTTCGACGACAATGAGTTCGATCTGGCCGCCCTGATCCACACGCTGGAGTTTCTGGACACCCCCCTTCTGGCCCTGAGGGAAGCGGGAAGGGTGGCCCGGCGAAAGGTCTTTATTGGTGTCTTCAACAGCCTGTCGTGCACCGGCATCCTCAAACGAATCCAGGGTTTTTTCGGAGACCCCCTATTCGGCCAGGCTGCCTTTTACAATCTCTGGCAGATCAAGTCCCTGCTCCAGTTGGCCTATGGCAATATCCCCATCTCCTGGGAATGCATTCGGGTCATCCCTTCGTTTTTGCAGGAGATGGTCCCTTATGGGAGAGAGGTGCTGGGACACAGGCACTCTCCTTTCGGGTTTTTTTTGGGGCTTTCGGCCACCCTCGTCTACCGGGTCCAAACGGATCAGATGCCCCTGAAGTTGAGGCTCAAGACCGCGGGGCAATCGCTGTTTCTCGCAAGGCCCCTGGAGGAACCGAAGGCCCAGCAACGGAGGACGCAGACATGAAGGAAGCCCTTCTCTACGACAAAATAGAAGGTGAAAAGGTCCGCTGCCGCCTGTGCCATCACCGATGCGTGATCAAAGGCGGGACCAGGGGGATCTGCGGGGTCCGTGAAAACCGCGCGGGGACCCTGTTCAGCCTCGTGTACGGAAAGATCATTGCCGCCCACTGCGACCCGATCGAAAAAAAACCGCTTTTTCATTTCCTCCCGGGGAGCACGTCCTATTCCATTGCCACGGTAGGGTGCAACTTCAGGTGCCGCTTCTGCCAGAATGCCGACATCTCCCAAATGCCTTCGGACCAGAACCGGATCATGGGCCAGGGGATGACGCCGGAAGAAATCGTCGGGGAGGCCGTGAGAGACCGCGCCCAATCCATTTCCTATACCTACACGGAGCCGACCGTCTATTTTGAAACGGCCCTGGATACGGCGCGGGTTGCCGTCTCAAGGGGCCTCAAAAACGTGTTCGTCTCCAACGGCTACATGACCCAGGACTGCCTTGAGGAGATCCATCCCGACCTTCATGCCGCCAATGTGGATCTCAAGTCCTTTGATGACCGATTTTACAAGGAGCAGTGCGGTGCCCGGCTGAAACCGGTGCTTGACACCATCGGCCGGATGCGGAAGATGGGGATATGGCTGGAGGTGACGACCCTTGTCATCCCGGGGCTGAACGATTCGGAGGAAGAGCTCAGGGAGCTGGCCCGTTTTCTGGTGGATACGGACCCTGACATTCCCTGGCACATCAGCCGGTTTCATCCGACCTACCGGCTCCTGGATCGGCCGATCACGCCGGTGGAGACCCTTCGACGGGCCCGGGACATCGGGTACGAGGCTGGACTGCGCTATGTGTACACCGGCAATGTCCCGGGGGACGAGGGGGAAAACACACTTTGCCATAGCTGCAGGGAGGTCCTGATCCGCCGAATTGGGTTTCAGGTGAGGCAGAACCGGATTCAGGACGGCCGCTGTCCTGCATGCGGGGCCCAGATCCCCGGTGTCTGGGGTTCAGGCGGTTGACCGGCCCCCGCAGGTCTTTCTTACAGACCAGAAGTGTTCCGTTTTGGATTGTACCGCGATACGATGCTTATCTGGGGAGGGCTTCAACGGTTCTTCTCAGGACCCCCGCTGAATCGATCAACTGGCCTTCTTCTGTTCGGCGGGGGTTTATATACTGGATACTGGATACTGGTTACTGGATGCTGGATACTGGAGGCGGGTTTCGTTTTCCAGATTTGATCGCTTCAGTCACTTGGGTCCCTTTCAACGGTCTTCTACTGGAAGCCCGCAGGTTGGGTGACGCGGAGCGAAACGCGACAACAGGGCATGGAAGGTTCAACATGAAGAAAGAAGATGAGCTGGCCCTCAAGGTCACGAAAGAGATTGTGATCAAATTCATCGAGGTGGGGAGGCTGACCGTCAACTCATTCGACGAGGTGTGGGGAAGCATTCACCAGTCGATCACGCGCAGCCTGAAGGAAACCCAAAAGGACGCCGACGGCTAATACCTCACTTCCACCAGAAAGAGCCCCTGGGGCGGGGCCTTGACCCCGGCCAGGCGCCGGTCTTTTGAAGCGAAGATCTCCTCGAAGCGCCGGGGGCTGATGTTCCCCAGACCTGCCGCCACCACCGTTCCCACGATATTTCGCACCATATGCCGTAAAAACCCATCCGCCTCGATGACGATCCGCAGAGACCCCTTTTCAGGCTCCTGAATCTCCGCCTTCAGGATCGTCCTGACCGGATCCAGGTTTCCGCTCCCCGAGGAACGGAACGACGAGAAGTCGTGCCTTCCCAACAGGCGGGACAGGCAGACCGCCATGGCCTCCACGCTGAGGTAGGGCCTGATGTGCCACTGGAAATGGCGCTGAAAGATATCGGGGGCCTCGCTGTTCCATATCCGGTATTCGTAGACCTTGCTCCTGGCGCTGTATCGGGCATGAAAATGAAGCGGCACCTGGGCGGCCTCTTTGACGAATATATCGGCGGGAAGGAGGGAATTGAGGCCTTTTTTAAGGGATGGAAGGGGGATGGCGGAATGGGTCACAAAATGACACACCTGATTCAGGGCATGCACCCCCGCATCGGTCCGGCCCGATGCAATGAGGCAATGGGATGCACCGGTCATGACCTGAAGCCTGTCTTCAATGACCGCCTGGAGGGTTACGGCATTGGCCTGGCGCTGCCACCCGTGGTATCGCGTGCCGTCATAGGCCACGACAAGCCTGATGTTTCGCTGATCCATCCTGCCAAAAAAAAGGGGAACCCGGAAAGGATTCCCCTGTCGTCTGTTGTTGAAAAGAAGCCGCTGTTAGCGCTTGGAATACTGGAACCGGGCCCTCGCGCCGGGCTGGCCGTATTTCTTTCTTTCCTTCATTCTGGAGTCCCGGGTCAGAAATCCCGCCCTCTTGAGGACTTCCCTCAGACCCGAATCCAGATCCACCAAAGCCCTGCTGATGCCGTGACGGATCGCCCCGGCCTGCCCGGAGGCGCCCCCGCCGTTGACGTTGATCTGAATGTCAAACTTGTCCAACAGTTCCGTCAAAACGAGCGGCTCAAGGACGGTCGCCCTGTCCGCCTGTCGGTCCAGGTACTGGTCCGCGGACTTCTTATTGATGGTCATCTGGCCGGATCCGGGCTTCATCCAGATCCTTGCCACGGCCGTCTTTCTCTTGCCTATCGCGTGAATTAATCCCTCTGCCATTTAAATCTCCAATGCCTCCAGTTGTTGAGCCTGATGGGGGTGTTCTGACCCGGCATATACCTTCAGTTTTTTCAGTTGACGTCTGCCCAGACTGTTCTTGGGGAGCATGCCTCTTACGGCAAACCGCAGGACATCCTCCGGCTTCTTCTCGATCAATTTTCTGGCCGAGATCTGTTTGAGACCGCCCAGATACCCGCTGTGCCGGTAATAGATCTTGTTGTCCCACTTCTTTCCGCTGAGAGTGACCTTGTCTGCATTGACCACGACCACGAAGTCGCCCGTGTCGGCATGGGGTGTGAAGATCGCCTTATGCTTTCCCCTCAGGCGTGTGGCGATCTGGACCGCAAGCTTTCCCAGAACCTTGTTCTCAGCATCGACCAGAAACCATTTCTTTTGGATTTCCCGTTCCTTGGCAACAAATGTCTTCATATCCTCTATCCTGTCTTTCAGAAAAAATGAAAAAGATTATTTAATCGAATTTTATCGGCATGTCAAGACATTTCTTAAAAAATTCTGTTGACAACGGGTGTCAATCTTGCTAAAAGCCAAGGCTCCAAATGGCGCCCGTAGCTCAGTTGGATAGAGCGCCGGGCTTCGAACCCGTAGGTCGCAGGTTCGAGTCCTGCCGGGCGCGCCATGTCAACCAGTCAAGATTCTGTGGGCCTGTAGCTCAGTTGGTAGAGCAGTTGACTCTTAATCAATTGGTCGAGTGTTCGAGTCACTCCAGGCCCACCAAAAAAACAAAGGGTTACGTCAGATAGACGATAACCCTATTTTTATGGATGCGAGGTTTTTGCACCGTCTTTGGACATGATTCTTGCCGAAGGATGGCTGCAAGCCGCCCAATCGCGGTTAGCCTGGATTCCCACGTTAGTTTTTTGACTTAACACCATGGAGGTTTAGCCGAAGACAAATTGGAGTCTTTTTCCCCCGAGCCAGGGTATGGGAACATCGACATTTTCATAATCTGCCG